>Ga0247805_1000448_pt1 | contig 21527 bp, 20 predicted proteins | sample UWRJL044104R1_FD_180930 | JGI IMG/M metagenome (GOLD analysis project Ga0247805, IMG submission 180930) | Plant litter microbial communities from Arlington Agricultural Research Station in Wisconsin, United States - UWRJ-L044-104R-1 | ecosystem: Environmental > Terrestrial > Plant litter >... | reverse complement strand
GCATTTGCACACAGTTCAGGTATCCATCAGGATGGTTTCCTGAAAAACCGTGAAAACTATGAAATTATCCGCCCGGAAGATGTAGGTTTCCCTGATGCAAGTATCGTACTTACAGCACGCAGCGGCAGACATGCTTTGAAATTCCATTTGGAGCGCCTGGGCTTTACCTTGAGTAAAGATGAATTGGGCGAGGCCTACCATCGCTTCCTTGCCGTAGCAGATAACAAATTAGACATTAATGACCAGGATCTTTTATTGATGATGGGCAAGCAACAATTGGCATAACCATTTGATCAACTAGAAAACTATAATAAAAACAAACAAAATGAGCAAGACATTATTTGATAAGGTGTGGGACACTCACGTGGTACGTAAGATAGCAGGTGGCCCGGATGTACTTTTCATCGACCGCCATCTTATCCACGAAGTGACCAGCCCTGTTGCCTTTTTAGGTTTAAAAAGCAGGGGAATCAGTGTATTATATCCGGAGCGTACATTTGCTACCGCGGATCACAATACGCCAACCATTAACCAGCATTTACCGGTTGCTGATCCACTTTCTGCAAATCAGTTGAAGGCACTGGAATCAAATTCAAATGAATACGGCATCAGCCACTGGGGCTTAGGTCACCAGAAAAACGGTATCGTCCATGTTGTTGGTCCGGAATACGGAATTACTCAACCTGGCGCAACCATTGTTTGCGGCGATTCACATACTTCTACCCATGGTGCTTTTGGGGCCATCGCTTTTGGTATCGGTACTTCTGAAGTAGAAATGGTACTTTCTACGCAGTGCATTATGCAGCCAAAACCTAAAAAAATGCGCATCAACGTAAATGGCAAACTGGGTATTGGTGTAACGCCTAAGGATGTGGCCCTGTTTATCATTTCTCAATTGACTACCTCTGGTGCAACCGGTTATTTTGTAGAATATGCAGGTGATGTATTCGAAAACATGACCATGGAAGGCCGCATGACGGTTTGTAACCTGAGTATTGAAATGGGTGCCCGTGGCGGTATGATTGCTCCTGATCAAACCACGATCGATTACGTACAAGGCCGCGAGTTTAGCCCTAAAGGCGAAGCATGGGATAAGGCTTTAGCCTATTATAAAACTTTAAAAACAGATCCAGATGCTGTTTTTGATAAAGAATTGACTTTTGACGGTTCTAAAATTGAGCCGATGATCACTTACGGAACCAACCCGGGTATGGGTATGGGTATTTCTCAGGATATCCCTGATGCTGCTCATGCAGAAGGTGGTGCAGAAACTTATGCCAAATCATTGGGTTATATGGGTTTCTCTGAAGGTGATTCCATGATCGGTAAAAAAGTAGACTTTGTATTTGTGGGTAGCTGTACCAATGGTCGTATTGAGGATTTCAGAGCCTTTACGTCCCTGGTAAAAGGTAAACACAAGGCTGATGATGTAACGGTTTGGCTGGTACCTGGATCGCACATTGTAGAAAGCCAGATTAAGGAAGAAGGTTTATTGGATATTTTAACTGAAGCTGGGTTTACATTGCGTCAGCCTGGTTGTTCAGCTTGTCTGGCCATGAACGACGATAAGATCCCTGCTGGAAAATATGCAGTAAGTACTTCGAACAGAAACTTTGAAGGCAGACAAGGTCCGGGTTCAAGAACAATGCTGGCGAGTCCGCTGGTTGCCGCAGCTGCTGCAATCACCGGAGTAGTAACAGACCCACGCACCCTAATTGAAGAACTTGTCTAACACAAAAAAAGATTAAAATGGCTTACGATAAATTTAACACCTTAAGAAGCACAGCTGTTCCGCTTCCAATAGAAAACATAGATACCGACCAGTTGATCCCTGCCCGCTTTTTGAAAGCGACAGAACGTGTGGGTTTCGGAGATAACCTGTTCCGCGATTGGAGATACAATCCGGACAATACACCTAAACCTGATTTTGTACTGAACAACCCGATTTACAGTGGTAAAATATTGGTTGGCGGTAAAAACTTTGGTTCAGGTTCATCCAGAGAGCATGCGGCATGGGCTGTGTATGACTACGGATTCAGATGTGTAGTATCCAGCTTCTTTGCTGATATCTTCAGAAACAACTGCTTAAACATTGGTGTATTGCCAGTTCAGGTGAGTCCTGAATTTGCAGAAAAAATCTTCGCTGCAATTCATGCGGATCCGAATACTGAACTGGAAGTAAACCTTCCTGAACAAACCATCACCCTGCTGGCAAGTGGTGATCAGGAAACTTTCGAAATCAGTCCGTATAAAAAAGACAATATGCTGAATGGCTTTGACGATATCGACTATCTGCAAAGCATCAAACCGGAAATAGAGGAATTCGCCTTGCATCTTCCGCTTTAAATATCCGAGGATCTTTACATGGAAAGAAGGAAAATAGAGATAATGGATACGACACTCCGCGATGGGGAACAAACATCGGGGGTGTCCTTCTCCATTTCAGAAAAGTTAACCATAACCCAATTGTTATTGGAAGAACTTCAGGTAGACCGTGCGGAAATTGCTTCTGCACGGGTATCTGACGGAGAATTCCAGGCCGTAAAAGCAATTTTAACCTGGGCAGAAACCAATGGTTATGCAGATCGCATTGAAGTATTGACTTTTGTTGACAATGGGGTATCTATTGATTGGATGTTAAATGCAGGGGCAAAAGTGCAGAACCTTTTAACCAAAGGCTCAATGAACCACCTGACGCATCAGCTTAAAAAAACACCGGAACAACATTTCGGAGAAATTAAGCAGGTGATAGACCTGGCTGTTCAACATCAGATTTCAACCAACGTATATCTGGAAGACTGGAGCAATGGCATGCGCAACTCGCCGGAATATGTTTATCAAATGTTAAACTTTCTATCCGGTCAGCCTGTAAAACGGATCCTGTTGCCAGATACACTCGGCATTTTAACACCCGGCGAAACCTTCAGGTTTATTACGGAGCTGAAGTTAAAGTACCCTACCCTGCACTTTGATTTCCATGCGCATAATGATTATGACCTGGGTACAGCGAATGTGCTGGAAGCAGTGAAAGCCGGGATCAGCGGATTGCATTTAACCGTGAACGGTATGGGTGAAAGGGCTGGAAATGCAGCCATGGCCAGTGCTGTTGCCGTGATCAACGACTTTGCTCCTGAGGTTCAGGTACAGATCAAAGAATCGTCTATTTATAAGGTAAGTAAACTGGTTGAAACTTTCTCTGGTGTTAGGATCCCATCCAACAAACCAATTGTTGGCGACAATGTATTTACGCAAACTGCGGGCATACATGCAGATGGCGACAACAAAAACAATTTGTATTTCAACGACCTGCTTCCGGAGCGTTTTGGCCGTAAGCGCAGTTATGCACTGGGTAAAACATCTGGCAAGGCAAACATTGAGAAAAACCTGCAGGAACTGGGCTTGAAATTAAACGATGCCGATTTAAAGAAAGTAACCCAACGCGTAATTGAGCTGGGCGACAAGAAAGAAACGGTGACCAAGGAAGATTTGCCTTATATCATTTCTGATGTACTGGATAGCAGTTTGTACGAAGAAAAGGTAGTTGTAGAGTCTTATGTGCTGATGAACTCAATGGGTCTTCGTCCTTCGGCAACCATTTCGGTGGTGATCGAAAGTGAGAAATTTGAGGAAAATGCACAAGGTGACGGGCAATACGATGCCTTTATGAATGCCCTGGCTAAAGTATATACCCAGAAAAAGAGAAGTTTACCCAAACTGATTGATTATGCGGTAAGGATTGCTCCAGGAAGTAATTCAGATGCCTTATGTGAAACCATCATTACCTGGGAGACAGAACAGAAAGTATTTATTACCCGCGGTCTGGATTCCGATCAAACCGTTTCGGCCATTAAAGCCACCCAAAAAATGTTAAACATCATTTAAACATTTGGCGGAATAACCCTAATTTAAACCCAATAAAAAACATAACATAAAATATGAAACTTAATATAGCGCTATTAGCAGGAGATGGAATAGGTCCCGAGGTGATTGACCAGGCCGTAAAGGTATCAGATGCCGTAGCAAAAAAATTCAACCATGAGATTGTGTGGACTTCAGCCTTAACCGGTGCAGCAGCAATTGACGCTGTTGGTGAGCCTTATCCAGATTCGACTCATGAAGTATGTATGGCGGCTGATGCGGTACTGTTTGGTGCCATTGGTCACCCAAGATTTGACAATGACCCTAAAGCTACAGTTCGTCCGGAGCAAGGCTTGCTTAAAATGCGTCAGAAATTAGGATTATTTGCCAATGTTCGTCCGACATTTACTTTCCCATCTTTAATTGACAATTCTCCATTAAAAAGAGAGCGCATTGAAGGTACCGATCTGATCATATTGCGTGAATTAACAGGTGGTATTTATTTCGGGGAAAGAGGTCGTAAAGACGATGGCAATACCGCGTTCGATACGTGTACTTATACCCGTGCAGAAATTCAGCGTTTGGCCAAACTGGGCTTTGAAATGGCCATGACCCGTAGCAAAAAACTATGCTGTGTAGATAAAGCAAACGTATTGGAATCTTCACGTTTGTGGAGAGAAACGGTACAGGATATGGAAAAAGATTATCCTGAGGTTACAGTGAGCTACGAATTTGTAGATGCTGTAGCGATGCGTTTGGTACAATGGCCTAGTTCATATGATGTGTTGATCACGGAAAACTTATTTGGCGACATATTAACAGATGAAGCTTCTGTAATTTCTGGTTCTATGGGCTTAATGCCTTCCGCATCTATCGGTATTCATACCTCTTTATTTGAACCCATCCACGGTTCTTATCCTCAGGCAGCTGGTAAAGACATCGCAAATCCATTGGCTACCGTATTGTCTGCAGCCATGATGTTTGAAGATGCTTTCGGATTGAAAGAAGAAGCAGAACTGATTCGTGAGGTAGTTAACAAATCACTTGCTGAAGGCATCGTCACTGAAGATCTTTCAGGTAAAAACAAAGCATATAAAACCAGCGAAGTAGGCGATTGGTTGGCTGCTAACATATAACTATCTTTGTATACCCTTTAGCGGAATACAATTAACCGTCATCTGGTCAACAGGTGGCGGTTCTATTTTTCATAAAAAATGACTGAATCAATTCTTAATTTAGACTCCAAAGCTGCGGCGCAGCGATTGGCCAATGTGGTTAAACATACGCCACTCATTTATAACGCCAAGCTTTCTGAAACTTACCAATGCGAAATTTACCTGAAGCGTGAGGACTTACAAATTGTACGTTCTTATAAACTTCGCGGTGCTTACAATATGATCAGTCAGCTGACACCAGAAGAGCTGAGCCGCGGGATTGTTTGTGCAAGCGCCGGTAACCATGCCCAGGGTGTGGCTTTCTCCTGCGATAAACTGGGTACCAAAGGCGTGATTTTTATGCCCGAGATTACACCCAGGCAAAAAGTAAAGCAAACAGAAATGTTTGGTAACGGCAGTGTGGAGCTGGTACTTGTTGGAGATACTTTTGACGATTGCTTAAAAGAAGCCTTAGCTTATACCGAAAAACACAACATGACGTTCATCCCTCCTTTTGACAATTACAGCATTATTGAAGGTCAGGGTACTGTTGGGGTAGAAATACTGGAAGATTTGCCAGCGGTTGAAGTGGTCATCATGCCGATTGGTGGTGGTGGCTTATCCGCAGGTGTTGGTCATTTTTTAAAAGCACACAACCCAAATATTTTACTGGCCGGGGTGGAACCTGAGGGTGCGCCTTCTATGCTGAAAGCATTTGAGCATGGCGGCCCCGTTACCCTGCCAGAAATCAACCGTTTTGTAGACGGCGCCTCGGTAAAATTGGTCGGCAAGCTAACTTACGACATCTGTACACGCGTACTGGACGATGTTTTATTGGTTCCGGAAGGAAAAGTGTGTACCACCATATTGAAATTGTACAACGAAGATGCCATTGTCGTAGAACCTGCAGGTGCCTTATCGGTAACGGTACTGGACAGTTACAAAGATAAAATCAAAGGCAAAAAGGTGGTCTGTATCATCAGTGGTGGCAACAACGACATTGAGCGCATGCAGGAAATCAAAGAGAAATCTTTGCTTTACGAAGGTTTGAAACATTACTTTATTGTGCGTTTTCCGCAAAGACCAGGTGCATTGAAATTATTTGTCAACAATGTTTTAGGTCCGCATGATGACATTACGCGTTTTGAGTTCATCAAAAAAACGAATAAAGAGAATGGCCCTGCATTGGTAGGTATCGAATTGGCCAACCGTTCAGATTATGATGCCCTGGTGAAAAGAATGAAAGAATTCAAGTTCGAAATTATTGAACTGAATAACGACCAGACACTATTCGAATATCTGGTTTAAAGCCATTATTCAGAAGGGTATTTTGTATCACAGTTTCATTACAATATAATTAAAACAGAAAACATGGAATTTGTGGCAATAAATTTGCTCTAAGTTCGGAAACACACAAACAGATGAGAAAACTTATATTATTATTACTTTGTACGGCCACGCTGGGCCTGGCGTCGTGCAAGAAGGACACAATCGTACAGGAGACTTCCAATAAATCAATCATTTATGACATTGCTCCAAATCAATGGACAACAACTGATGGTGGAAAAACGTATACAAACATTTTTACTAAAATCCCGGAGATAGATCAGTACGGTTTAGAAAATGAAGGCACACTGGTCTACATTTCTTACAACAATGAAACCAGTTACATTCAAGTTCCGTTTGTCTATAATCTAGACTCTTACAGCTATGAGGTTTCAAATAATAAACTAGTACTGACTATACAAAGTTCAAGTTTTTCTGCTCCGAATCCTACTAAGCCGATTACGAACGTTAGGGTTAAAGTTGTAATTGTAGCAGCTAAAAATGTAGTTTAAAATAATTTCAATAAAAAAGCAATGCCTGTATCATGACTTATGATACAGGCATTGTTTTTTTATGGCCTTTCAGTTAGATTTACCATTTATGCTTGAACACCTAAGGAAAAAATTCAGGATCAGTGACACCCAGTTTGCAGCATTCTCCAGCTCCAAAGCCTGCACAACCTGGGTGCAGATGTACTGATATCTTTAAATCAAGATGATGATGCTTTTATTGAGCAACTGAAAGGCATCCATGCAATGAACCCCATCCATGTAGTGATCGATTACCTTTGGAGTCATGCGGCAGAAATGATCCTCTCTGCCCTGAAAGGTAAAGGCACCTTCTCCCCCAAAACACGATTTGTAGCTGTAGGTGCGATGGCTGGAGACAACATCACTTTATCATCGCAAATACTGCGCAGCATAGACCTTCAGCTATCCGGTTCCGGTTTGGGAAGCTGGACAAAAGAAGAAGTGAAACTGCTGTTCAGTGAAATCCTTCCGGAAGCTTTCCAGCTGGCAGCAGATCAAAAGTTAAAGATGGAAGTCGCTACTGTTCAAATCCAGGACATTGAAAAGGCCTGGGATATGGAAATTGCTGAAGGGAAAAGACTTGTCGTAACCATCTAACCCGATATACAATACAGCAAAGGCCTATTTAGCCAATAAACCGTCAATGCGCTTTTCAAAATCTGCTTTATACCGCACATAGTATTCGCCGGTACCCGGGCCGTAAAAAGAAGTATTGATCTCATTGACCACACCATTTTTGTCCAGGATGATGCTGGTAGGAAAAACTTTGATCTCTGACAATTGAGGCAAAGTTTTTTCTGTACGTTTTGGATCACCAACGGCCACACCGGTATTTAGTATGGGGTATTGCACCTTAAACTGTTGCTGGAATTTTTGGAGGCTTTTTTTAGACCTGGCTTCATCTGTGCTCAGCTCATAAGCCAGCGCAATCACTTCCACGCCACGATCCTTATTTTTACGATAATATTCACTTAAAAAAGCCATTTCATCCATACAGTTTGGACACCAGGACCCCATCAACTGGATCACCACCACTTTATTTTTATACCGCTCACTCTGCAGGGAAACGGTATTTCCGTTTAAATCTTTAAAACTAAAATCCAGCTTACCGTCACTTCCTGCTTTCACTGTAGTTACCGGGGCATCCAGTTTTACATTCGCATCCTTTATGGCAATCCAGGGCTCCGGAACAGAAGCGCTACTGTAAAAATGCCCTTCCAGCTGTGCATTGCTTATTTTAGCAGTAAATAACAAAGCATGAATCCCATCAAAAGTTGACAGCAGCAGGGAGTCTCCTCTAACCATGCCGTCCAGATAACGATAATCGCCGGCAGGCGTCAGTACAGAACCGCGAACAGACTGCCCGTTTTGAATAAATTCACCTATTGCAGGCCTTTTCGTTTGGTTGGCCCGGGTAAATTCAATTTTCCATTTTCCCTGTACCTGTGGCAAGGTACCGGTCTTTGTGGATTCGAACCTGCTTTTGCCAGCCACAGCTACGAAGGGAATCACCAGGTCTTTCTCTGAACCTCCCTTAACCCATACCCCATTCAAACTATCCGGATTAACCGCCTTCACCCGAAAGTAAGATTCAAAGACTGGCATCCGGATCAATAGAGAATCCTTAAACTTTACAATCTGCTCAGTTTTCATGCGTTCTGTCCCATTTACGATGTAACATTCAAGTTTTCCACTCTGCCGCTTCAGCTCCAGTTCAAACGGAATCTGGTAAGCATCCGGGCGTTGCAATGTTGCACGCCATTTTCCTTGTTTTAAATCAGTTTGGGCCACAGCATATAAGGAGGTGAGTATGCTTATTCCCAGAAATACATATTTCTTTATCATGTTGATCTGAATTAATGAACAATATACCATTACAAAACACCGATATGCGCATCGGGAAACAAATCGGTTTTGAACAGCAAATTGTCAATGGTACAAAAATACAAAAGACTACTTAATTAGTAGTCTTTTGTATTGTCATTTATTTCAAACATCACATCAAACGATTGGAGCAATCGGCTGTGGTTTAAAAATCAAATTTAACCCTGGCGCGGATTCCCCAGCTGGACACATTCGGATTGTTCAGGTAACTGAACCTTTTCACTGCATCTACCCTTAATATTTTAAAGATATTACCCACACCAACACTACCTTCCATGTAAGGTTCGCGGTTTAAAGCATACGTGATCGGCACACCATCTGCATTGCGTACAAATTGCATGGCCTCGTTGTTGACTGCAGGATTATTCTCATTCCTTAAACCACCATACAGTACTTTAAAGGAAGCCACTTCACGCAACTTCAGCTGTTTCAGCAAAGGAATTTTGTTGAAGAAGAAACCATTAAAATTCTGATCTATGTTAAGGCTGGCATAGTGATCACTCACAAACTCCATAAAATTCATCAGGTTATAGGACTGTAACTGGTAAGCATAAGTCTGGTTAGCCCTGTGGATAGACAACAATGGAAAAGGTATTTTTCCAAAATTATAGCCTCCTTCAACGGTGACGTCGCTGTAACCAAACTGCGATAAATAGAAACGCTTGTCTATACTCCCCATCAGGTTATGGTAATTGTAGTCCCCACCCAAAACGCCCTTAATTCCGGCAGTATAACGCAGGTTAAAAATTGGATAGCGGTCTACAAATGGGGTGCGGTAAACTTTACCCTGGTAAAATTTCTCGTGTGGGGCATACCGTAAACCCAATGAAACCTCCGAGGTATTGATTTGATTGATCCGGTCGAAAGGACTGGAACTGTTACCGCGACTAAAATACAATGATCCGCCTGGACTCTGGTTCCATTTGCGCAGACCAATGGTATAAGAAAAATGATTTTCGTACTCGTGAATGTAATCAATCTTATAAAAATCATTGTACAGCATCATGTTGTTTTCCCCTCTTTTAAAGGAAAGCAGAAAGTTATCTTCCTGTACAAACTGCAGCTCCTGACCAGGAATTTTGGTGTCGCGCTGAAAACTTGCACGTATATAATTCTGAGGGAAGGCATAAATCGATTTGTTGTTCAATGAATAAGTTGCACTTAAAAAGTACTTCCACTTCTGATCGTCAAAACCATAAGCGCCATAAGTTTCAAAATAATAACGTTTACTCAAACTAGGTGTTGTACGTCCCCCAAGTCGCAAGCGAAAACCTTCTACACTATTAAAACTGTAAAACGTGTTTACCGGGCCCATTTCAAATGGCCCAAAGTCTTTGTAACCAGCAAAAAACAAGGTTACAATGTCCATTGTGCGTTTAAAAGAAGGGATATGCTGTAAAGTATCCAGGTTATGGTAAACCGAAGCATTGGTACTGCTCAACGTTTCGGGACGGTTGCTGGCCCAAAATTGTTCCGACTTGGTTTCTGCTCCTGCAGCCACCAAAACCTGTCCCGCACCACGGTAAGTCGTATCCGGTCGTTCCTGGTTAATTTTATACTCCTTATAGTTAACCGTACGTTCACCGGTAAAACCCATTCCCCCGTTTTTCAACAATCCAAAATCAACAAGCAGGTTACTTTTGCTCAAATGGTAACGCTTGTCCGGATTCTGTTCAAAATCAAGCTTGGCTTCCAAAGCCCGCACAAAGTTCAGATTGATGTTTTTATTGACTGTTAAATAGGCATTTTGAACGGCGTAATTCCCATCCATGGTGATGTACAGCTTACCCTCAAACAGCAGATCGGTATTGTTCCTTGGCATGAAAGAAAGCTCAATCAGCTTCGGATTATGATTGACAATGGTATCGGTAATGAAATATTTGTAAAAGGTAGGGCCGCCATCTGCAATCGGACTTAACAGTTGGTTACTGACCACAGAAACGTTGTTGTCGTAAATGTCAATGTCCTGGTACATCCGGTCAAAATAGGCCGTTAAGCCTTGATTGTCAATGAAACGCTCATCAAAATTAACGCGCTTGTCTGCAATCACCACAGTCTTCAGCTTCTCCGGACTCTTTTTAAAATAATTGTCCGACAGCTTTTCCTGTTGAAATACAGGTAATAAAGTCTTTCCGCCTATTTTGGAAGAGTCCTGTTCCTGGAATAGAAACTGGTAATTACGGAACATGCGCTTGTTCTTGAATTTATCCGACAGGTTACTCATCGAGAACAACATCCTTTCATATTTCTGGTATTCCACAAAATTATAGGCATCCATGCGGTTTTTTGCCTTGTTGGCAATCACCTGGCGGATCAGTTCTACAGCCGGGTTCTCTTTGTTCCTGTATTTTTGGCGCTTACCTGCAGAGATGACCACTTCGTTCATCAATGTAGCCTCAGGTTGCATCATGACATTTACAGTTTGGGCAATACCTGGCTTAATTGCTTTAACCTGGGTTTTGTAACCTACATAACTAAAGCGGATGCTCTCGTAATTGCCTGATACCGTGATTGTGTATTTACCATCAGCATCGGTTCTTCCCGCTTTTTGGGTACCGGTAATGATGAAAGATACATATGGCAAAGTCTCTTTGGTTGCTGCATCCTTAACCAATCCGCTGATTGTGGTTTGCTGCGCAAAACCAGACAAGCTGAATAGGAAAAGAGCTACAAGTGTAGAGAAAAATGATTTATTGAATTGCTGACGATTCACAACATTTAATTTATCGCTTAAAACTTATTAAGCGCAGCAAAGTTAATACTCAACTTTTGAATTTTATACTAAAAAAGTCAGGTTAAAGCTTAACACTACATGTTATGACATCAAAATGAAAAATGAAAGCCTTAAATAAGAGCTTCAGGAAATTACAGACTTAAAAAACGGCCAATTGCAGCTTGAACATGGTCATTCTTTTTATGCTCGCCCCGGTTCAACTGTATCGCCCGGATCGTTACCCCATTCCTTTCCAACAGCAGTTCTTCATAAAAACCTTTGTAATACACATCTTTGACTTCGAACCGCCGGCTGTTCCAGGTACTTTTCAACTCCACCCATTCCGGATAAAATACGGCGTGTGCAGTTTTCACCTCAACACCCAGTTTTAAGGCATCTTCAGCAGACAGTACCACGGCATTTCCCAGCAGTTGTGCAGTATACACATGATCAGGATTATTGTAAACGGTGACAGGTCTGCCACGCTGCAACAGCTGACCATCTTTTAAAATCAGCAGTTCATCTGCAAGGAACAAGCCATCTGCAGGGTCATGAGATACCATAACCACGGTCACACCGGTTTCAGCGGCAACGCGTTTAATGTCTGCCCGCAATTGGTTCTTGAGCAGGGCATCCACCTGGCTGAAAGGCTCATCAAGTAACAAAACAGAAGTATCGCTGACCATCGCCTTTGCAATGGCTACCCTTTGCTGTTCGCCCCCACTCAGTTGGGTGATCTTTTTGTCCTTCAAATGTTCAATGTGCAAATGCTGCATCATTTCCATCGTTTTCTGGTGTTTGGACTGCACATTGGTGTTGGAAAGCATAGACGCAATGTTGTCATAAACCTTCGCGTAGATGTTCAATGAAAAATCCTGGGTAACCATTTTCATCTCTTTGTGGCCGGGGATCAACTGCTCGTCTGGCCCCAGCACCCGTTTTCCAAAAAAACTAACCGTTCCTTCATCTACCTTTAGCAGACCATAAATAGACTTCAGCAAGGTTGATTTACCACTTCCGCTTTCGCCAAGTATGGCCACAATGTTTCCCTTAAGGATGTCAAAGCTGACATCGGAAATACCCGAGGCCTGTGCTGTCTGATGTTGTTTGGTTAGGTTTTTAACACTGATGATTGGTTCTTCCACAAAGGCAAATATAAAACAAAATGGGCTTAATTCAGCCCAAATGTTAAACCGAAGGACATATTGGTCAGGCCTTTTTGCGGTGCACTTGCAAACATATCATTGAAGTAAACCTTGGTAAACAAACCAATTCCACCATATCCCATACGGAAGGTACCACCATACCTGAAAGCCTGGAAACGGTAATCGTCTTTAAACTTCTGCTTTCCACGCTCCTCGCTGATCTGTTTGATCTTGCCGTTTAAAAGAAATCCAATTTCAGGACCAACTACAAAGTAAAAACGCTTGTCATTCTCATTTTTGCTGGTTCTGAACTCAAAGTTCAAAGGCATGTGTACATAGCTGCTTGAAAAACGGTTTTTAGAAAAATGTACATCATCCTCCACATAAGTCAACTCTGGCTTATCGCGTTGAATGGTGATGTCCTTACGCAAACGGATGTGTGTCCAGTCGAAACCACCGGCCACATAAATTTTAAAATGCTGGTTGAAACGGTATCCCATTTGTACGATGTCAAAAGAGAATGTACTGGTTTTTCCGCCTTTATAATCCAGAAAATCATTTTGCGGAGATAGCGTAAAGCTGTTGTTATCCACCAATCTGCTGAAGCCTAAATCCACACGCGTTATGGTAATCCCACCAATAAACCGTCCCTGTTTTCCTTCAGCAGCGCGAACGCTATCCTTTTTTTCATGCTCAGCACCACCTAAATTCAGTGTAGCCTTAAAAACCTTTCTTTTCTTCACTACTGTGGTGGTGCTATCCACTGTAGTAGTCACCTGAGCGGTTGCAGGCGTCAAGGCAAATGTTAGTGCGCTACCTATAAGCGCTTTAAATAGTAAACTTCTCATATTCATAGTTTATTTGTGTCGTTTTGCATTCAATCTGATAAATCCGATGTTGATACCAATCAATGAAGAGTTATCATCATCAGAGCTAAATTTTAAAAACTTCTGTTCCCGCTTGTCTACCTTATCCACTACATAATTGACCAGGTCCCCAAAGTTCCGGATTCCTTTATGTTCTGGTTCTTCAGTTTCAGCAGTTACATTTTGATCAGGTACCTCAGTCGCATCCACTTTGGCCATGACCACATCCTGCCCTGCATAAGGGTCAGGTCCCATCGCTTGCCTTACTTCAGGGACAAGGGCTACCTTTTTAACATCATGACGAACCAAAGCTTCTTTTGGTTGCATGGCCTTAAAATCTTTTTCCATGTCTGCCTCGTTTACACGTGGAGCAATGACCAGTGGCGTACTTTGGTCTTCATTTGTAATGGCTGCATCCCGGGTTGAAGCGGCTTGTTCCGCAACAACAGGTACAACACGGGTATCTTTAACAGCCATCGCTGCGCCCTGAAGTTTAATTTTTTCCTGACCAGGTACGAACAACAGTACAGAAAAGAGTACCACCGCAACTGCAGCGGCAACCATCCAGTATATGGGAAGCTGACGTTTAGTTACCGGTTCCTTTAAATCCTTAGCCAGGTTGTTCCATAAATCTGCCGACGGTTGTATTTCAGCATGCTCCAACGCATCTTTAAACAATTGGTCGAATGCTTTATCCTGCATATGTTGCATAGTTTATGCCCTCCATTTTAATAATTTCTGCTTTTAATATCGCTCTTGCCCTGGACAACTGTGATTTGCTCGCGCCTTCCGAGATCCCCAGTTCAGCAGCTATTTCCTGATGAGAATAGCCTTCAATGGCATACATGTTAAATACAATGCGATAGCCATCGGCCAGCTTTTGTATCAGTTTCATTAAATCCTGTATGCCTAATCTATTCAAATCAAAGCCTGTTGAAGCGGGTTCCTGTGTATCTTCGATAGACAATACGTTCATCTGCCGCAAATTTTTACGGTAAGATTCAATAGCTGTATTGACCATGATTTTTCTCATCCAACCTTCAAAATTGCCATCCCCGCGATATTCCCCAATCTTTTGAAAAACCTTCATATAACCCAGTTGTAAACAATCTTCTGCCTCCATCGTATCTTTTGCATAACGCATGCAGACAGCCAGCATCTTCGCCGCTGTTTGCCGGTATAGCGCTTCCTGCATCTTCCGCTTACCGGCTTTGCATCCTGCTAACAAGTCCTCAATTCTATATTGCGTCAATTCCATTTGTGTGTTTGGTAACCAGATGACGATGGGTTTAAACAAAAGGTTGCATGACCGGTTAAAAAAATAATTAAATAAAAATAGCCCCTTTTCAGGAGCTATCATTGATTTCTTTGATACAATTTCTTTAGCAATTGTTCTTTTTGCGGTAATACTTATACCACTTCACCCCCATCATGATGACCACAGAAAATACAATCAGCCCAACCAAACCATAGACCCAGTTTACTGCACTTTTTAGCACCACAGTGAACACAATAGCCACCAACAGTACAGTTGCCACCTCATTCCATAAACGAAGCTTAAATGAGCTGATTTTGGATTCGCCGCGTTTCAGCTGTTTCATCATTTTCTGACAGATGAAATGGTAAACCAGTAACAAGGCCACAAAGCCCAGTTTGACCTGGAACCAGGGCATATCCAGATACCAGGGCCGGATGCAAACCATGCCAATCCCGGCAAGTACGGTAAGTACCATGGCCGGGGTAGTAATGATGTTCCAAAGCTTGGCTTCTATTTTTTCGTACTCTTTCTGTAAAATGCTTCGTTCCGGCTCCGGCCTGTCTTTGGCCTCGGTATGGTAAATGAACAAACGCACACTATAAAACAATCCTGCCATCCAACTCACCACAAAGATGATGTGAACAGACATGATGTATAAATAGTATTCTTCCATGCCGAGCCTTAGTACTTAAAGTCCTTAATTACCTCAATGGCGTACTTTACATTGTCAAAAGGAATATCCGGCATAATGCCATGCCCCAAATTACAGATGAAACCATTTTGTCCGCGCATGCGCTCAAACAAGCGAAGGATTTCTTTTTTGATCACATGTTGCTCTGCATATAAAATATGTGGATCCAGGTTACCTTGTACTGCAATACCGGCAGGCAAACTGTTTTTAATATTCAATAAATCGGCATTCCAGTCTACCGAAATCACATCTGGTTTAGCCTCAGCCATAATCGGCGCAAAAACCGAGCTGCCTTTACAGAAAGAAATTACAGGAATATCTTTACGGTTTAAGTTGGCAATGATCTCCTGGATGTAACGGTGGGAGAATTCCTGATAATCGTTCCAGGACAAAGCCAAAGCCCAGCTGTCAAAGATCTGAACGGCATTTACTCCAGCAGCAATTTGTAAGTTCAGGTAATCCGCGGTTACTTTTGCAATTTTAGCCAATAATTTGTGTGCAACTTCCGGTTGGTTGTGCATCAGCAATTTGGTCAGTTTAAAATCTTTAGAAGAACCACCCTCAACCAGGTAGCTCATCACCGTAAAAGGGGCACCAGCAAAACCGATCAAAGGAATACTTCCATTTAAACGTTGCTGAATCACTTTAATGGCATCAGCCACATATTGCAAGCGGTCTAAAACATCAACCTCCAATGCATCAACATCTTTCAGTGTCCGTACAGGATTCGCAAATTTAGGTCCTACACCCTGGGTAAAACTCAAATCGCCCCCCATCGCTTCTCCGGTCACCAAAATATCAGAGAATAAAATTGCGGCATCAATACCCAGCAAATCAACTGGTAACATCGTTACATCTGCAGCAATTTCAGGTGTTTTACACATTTCCAAAAAGGAGTATTTGTTTTTAATCTCCCAGTACTCTGGCATAAAACGACCTGCCTGGCGCATCATCCATACCGGTGGGCGCTCTGTTTGCTTCGAAAATGCGGCATCTAAAAATAACGTGTTCATCTAAATCTTTCTGTTTTTATAAGCTGTTAACTTCTTTTTCTATTTTACTAATTATATCCTGTGCTTTTGCAGTTACGGCCAGTTCTTTGGCTTTCTCTACATAAGCCTTGCTCCGCGCTTTATCTTTCCTGCGCAATGCCAGATTGGCAAGGTGGATCAATACAAAAGCTTTATCGTTCTTACCACCCAGTGGAAAGCGGCTGGCGATTTGAAAATGGGTTTCCGCAGCAGCATAATCTTCACTTTTCAGGGCAATGTTACCCTGCATAAACTCATAATAGCCGCGTCTGTTTCTTGCCAATCTGTCAGCATTGGGCACCTCGCCCAATAAACGTCGCGCCCGCTCATAGTCGCCATTCTTAAAATACTTGGAGGCCAGCAAAATGGAGCTGTGTTTAAAATGGCTCCACAAAACGAATGCAAGCAAAAAGCCGGCTATTGCAGCCAGCTGATACTGTTGATAGTACAGGCATACTAACCCGGCGATGGCAAAAACAGCCATCAGGGCATACCTACCTTTGGCGTTATACATTAATGAATATCTGTGAATTTATAACCTACGCCACGGATGGAATGAAAATAAACCGGATTTTTCTGATCTGGCTCAAAATATTTACGGAAGGTTAAAATGAAGTTATCAATGGTACGGGTAGAAGGATAAACATCATAATTCCAAACCGTTTCCAGAATTTGCTCACGCGATACTGCTTCGTTCTTGCGTTCGATCAGTAATTTGAGCAGCATGGTCTCTTTTTTGGTCAGCGGTACAATGACACCATCATCCTGTTTCAATTCGAAAGAGTTGAAATAAATGGTTTTATCCCCTATTTTATAAGAATTGATTTCTTTCAGGTCATCTGCTTTCATGCTGCGTTTCACCAAGATACCCACTCTTAAAATCAGCTCTTCCAGGTTAAATGGTTTCACTAAATAATCGTCAGCACCTTTTTTAAGGCCCATTACACGGTCTTCACTCGTATTTTTAGCGGTTAAGAAAAGGATGGGAACTTCTGTATTTTCAAGTCTGATCGTCTCACAAACCTGGAAGCCATCCATTTCAGGAAGCATGACATCCAGAATGATCAGGTTAAAACGCTCCTCTTTAAAAACTTTTAAAGCGGTTTTACCGTCTTTAACGGCGTGAACTTTATAACCTTCAAGCTCAAGGTTCAATTTTATGGCATCTAATAAATGGTCTTCATCTTCAACCAGCAATATTCTTAATTTCTGTTGCATAATCAACTAAATGTTATTTCAAAAATAGCACCTTGCGGTACGTTATCTCTAACGCTGATATCAGCGTCGTGGCTTTGTAATACTTCCTTAACAATAAACAGGCCTAAACCAGTTCCTTTTGATTTTCTGACATTCTCATCACCAACACGATAAAATTTATCGAAAATCAGCATCTTTTCACCATCAGGAATTCCAGGTCCTTTGTCAGAAACCCTAAGGAAAGGATGCCCGTCTTTTTGCGTCAGCTCAACAGAAACATCCGCACATGGACCGGAATATTTGACCGCGTTCTCAACCAGATTGGTCACCACAGAAGAAAGTGCAAACTGATCGCCCATGACTTTAATGCCCGGTTTAATCACAGGTGTGATCATCTGCTCGCAGCCACAAGAATGAACCTGCAGGCGGTCGGTGATTTTAGTAACGAGTTCAGAAAAGTCAAATTCCTCCTTAGGAAACGAATAGGAGCGGTTTTCGATCTTGGTCGCCAGCAACATATTCTCTACCAGATCGTCTAAACGTTCAATATCTTTCAGTGAATTGCTCAACAGGGAAGTTTGTCTGGCCTTATCCAAATCTCTTTTGACAATGGTTTGGATAGATAACTTGATGGCAGCTAAAGGCGACTTGAGCTCATGGGTTACCGACAATAAGAAGTTTTGCTGTTGCTCGCGCAGGCGCTCCTCTTTTTTGATGGACTGATGCAAAAAATAAGCACCGATACAAAGTAAAAATAAAAAAACCGATCCTTCGCCCATCACCATTGCCATTCTGGCAGGTTCCAGTTTCACAACCAATGAGCCCCATGAGATCAGCTGTACCAAAGCGTACAGCAACATGAAATAAAATATAACGATCGATTTCTTCAAGATTATCTATTTTACCTTTATAAATATACCTATTTATTACTTATTTCTGAAAACGATATCCAAACTATCAAAAATAGCACGTTTGGCTTTTTCCAGTTCTATTTTGGTATGTGCTGCAGAAACAAATCCAACTTCATAACCAGAGGGACCTAAATAAATACCCCTGTTCAACAACTCGCGGTGCAGTACTTTGAATTTCTCCATGCTGGCAGGATCAATATCCGCTGCGCACTGGATTTTATCTTTATCGGTGAAGGCCATCCAGAAAATGGAGCCCACATGAAATACTTTTAATTTGTAATTTCTGGCTGTGGCAAAACGCTGGATACTTTCGGCAAACTCACTGGCTTTATTGTTCAGGTCTTTGTAAAAACCGGAACGCAACAGTTCTGTGAGTTGTGCAATACCAGCAGCCATTGCTACCGGGTTGCCCGACAGTGTGCCAGCCTGGTACACGCCACCATCAGGAGAAATGTGTCCCATAATTTCAGCAGAAGCACCATACATACCTACAGGTAAGCCGCCACCAATAATTTTACCGTAAGTAACAATATCAGGTTTTACACCATAGTGCGCTGCTGCACCTTCAAAGCCCAACCTAAAACCGGTAATTACCTCGTCAAAAATCAACAGGGCTTTATTTTCTTTACAAATGTTTTGTAAAAACTCAATATAAGCAGCATCCTGCATCAATAAACCATTGTTTGCAGGAATTCCCTCAATAATAACCGCAGCTACCTCATCTTTAAATTGTTCAAAAGCCAACTTTAAGGCTTCAGTATCGTTTAGCGGCAATACAATGGTTTCCTGTGCAAAAGCCTTCGGAATACCTGCTGAAGACGTTTCACCAAAGGTCACCAGGCCAGAGCCTGCTTTAACCAGTAGCGAATCGGTGTGCCCATGATAGCAGCCTTCAAATTTGATGATCTTGTCCCGTCCGGTAAAACCACGTGCCAGTCGGATCGCCGACATCACCGCTTCTGTACCAGAACTTGTAAAACGTATTTTTTCTACAAATTTATTGTTCTTAATGATCAGCTCAGCCAGTTCATTTTCCAATGCTGTCGGTGCGCCGAAGCTCATGCCCGACTGCATCACTTCAGTAACTTTCTCCCTTACTTTAGGATGGTTGTGTCCTAAGATCAGAGGTCCCCAGCTGCCGCAAAAATCTATAAATTGATTTCCATCTGCATCCCATACAAAACAGCCATCGCCCTTTTGAATAAAAAGAGGCGTACCATAAACAGACTTAAAAGCCCTTACAGGAGAGTTTACACCACCTGGAAAATAGTTCTTCGCCTTTTCGTATAGTTCTGCCGATTTTTCTCTTGAAATATCTGGTTTGCTACCTGTATTAACCGGCATGTCACCTTCATTTCCTGAGAACATTTTTTTTAAAGATTCTAACATTTCAAATATAAAATTATATAAAAGTCACTTATATCCATTTCTGTTCTACCATATCACGGATGTGATAGGTGGTAATGATGCTGGCTCCGGCACGTGCAAAAGCATGCATGGTCTCCATCACTACCTTTTGCTCGTCAATCCAGCCCCTTTGCGCAGCGGCCTTAACCATGGAATACTCTCCCGATACATTGTAACAGGCAATGGGAAGATCCGTATGCTGTTTCAGGTTGTGTATCACATCCAGGTAAGCCAGGGCAGGTTTCACCATCAATACATCAGCACCTTCACTTTCGTCCAGCAAGGCTTCCCTTAAGGCTTCATTGCCATTTCTGAAATCCATTTGATAAGCTTTTCTGTCGCCCTTACTTGGTGCGCAATCTGCAGCTTCTCTAAAAGGACCATAATAAGCCGAAGCAAATTTAGTCGCGTGCGACATGATTGCTGTATTGACATAACCAGCACCATCCAATACACTACGCATCGCAGCAATTCTACCGTCCATCATATCCGAAGGCGCAAGCATGTCTGCACCAGCCTCGGCATGGGCCAGTCCCATTTTTGCAATCACTTCTACTGTAGCATCGTTTTGCACATAGTCATCTTTCAAAATACCGCAGTGACCGTGTGTCGTATAAGAACAAACGCAAACATCGGTAACCACGTATAAGTCGTCGCCAAAATTCTTTTTCAGCAAACGTACCGCAGAAGGTACCAGCGAATGGTCATGATAAGCAGAAGCTGCATCTTCACGCTTCTCATCCCCAACACCAAAAAGCATAATTTTGTTTACGCCCAGTTTTAAACCTTGTTCTACGTCCCTAACCAGGGTATCTTCAGAAAAATGACTGATGCCAGGCATCGCCTCCAGCGGATGGATCACATCCTTACCCGGCACAATAAAATACGGGTAAATAAACATGTCTTTAGCTAACCGGGTTTCGGCTATCATCTCTCTCACAATTGGATTTTTCCTTAATCTACGCGGACGGTGTACCATATCTCTAGTTCTTTAATCTTTGCTCTTTATACATCTATACCGAAAACAGCTTCGGCCAGACCAATCTCATCTGGCGCATAAGGCAAAATATACTTCAGCCCCATCTCGTCAAATTTCTTAGCCGTAGAATTGCCAATGGCAATCACTTGCTGTCCCGGGTCCAGGAGGTTGTCTACAAAATAGGCATCCACATTAGAGGGACTGGTAAAGATCAGCACCTCTGCATAAGTCTGGTCAATATCATCTTCCATCACCGTTTCATAAATCGGCAAGTCAATCACCCTGGTATCCGGCTTCAATGCTTTTTGTATGGTTAACAGGGAATCCTGAGCTCTCGGAAATAAAACCGTCTGCCCGGCAACCTGTTCCGCAAACAATGCGGCTACATCTTCAATATCGCCACCTTCGCCAACATAATCGGCTAAATGACCGGCACGTCTCAAGGAGTCTTCAGATCCGCGACCAGCTACACCAAACTTTACATGTTTAGGCAATACCGGTTTCAGGTTAAAGAAATAATCTACCCCGTTTCTGCTGCTGAAAAAGATCCAGTCAATGTGTTTCAAATAAAAAGGAT
>Ga0247805_1000446_pt1 | contig 21576 bp, 19 predicted proteins | sample UWRJL044104R1_FD_180930 | JGI IMG/M metagenome (GOLD analysis project Ga0247805, IMG submission 180930) | Plant litter microbial communities from Arlington Agricultural Research Station in Wisconsin, United States - UWRJ-L044-104R-1 | ecosystem: Environmental > Terrestrial > Plant litter >... | reverse complement strand
AATTTATTTTTTTAATATGCTTTAGCAAAAAACACCCTTTTAGTCGATGGATTCCCAGTAAACACACAGCTTCCCGCTTCCTTCACTCCATCTAAAGGAATACATCTTATAGTTGCTTTAGTCAACTCTTTAATCTTCTCTTCCGTCACCGCAGTTCCATCCCAATGTGCTGATACAAAACCACCTTTGTTCTCTAAAACATCTTTAAACTCATCAAAACTATTTACCTCAGTAATATGAGTCTCTCTATAATTTAACGCCTTATTAAACAAATCAGATTGAATTTGAGCTAACAAATCCGTTATAAAAGCAGCAATTCCGTCTTTAGACTTCACTTCTTTAGTCAAAGCATCTCTTCTTGCCACTTCATAAGTTCCGTTTTCAAGATCTTTAGGACCAACAGCAATTCGCACTGGAACTCCTTTCAATTCCCATTCTGCAAATTTAAAACCTGGTTTTTGTGTAGTTCTATCATCAAACTTCACCGAAATACCCAGTTTACGTAAATCAGCAATCAAACCATTCACTTCTTGCGTTATCTGTGATAATTGTTCATCCGTCTTATATATAGGAACAATCACTACTTGTATTGGTGCTAAATTAGGAGGCAACACTAATCCCTGATCATCAGAATGCGTCATTACTAAAGCCCCCATCAATCGGGTAGAAACACCCCAGGAAGTTCCCCATACATACTCCTGCTTCCCTTCGGCATTAGCAAACTTCACATCAAAAGCTTCTGCAAAATTTTGCCCTAAAAAGTGCGAAGTTCCCGCCTGAAGTGCTTTTCCATCTTGCATTAAAGCCTCAATACAATACGTTTCTTCAGCACCAGCAAAACGTTCTGTTTCGGTTTTCAATCCTTTAACAACAGGAATTGCCATAAAGTTTTGAGCAAAATCAGCATACACATTCATCATTTTCTCTGATTCTTCGATAGCTTCTTTTCTTGTTGCATGCGCCGTATGTCCTTCTTGCCATAAAAACTCCGCTGTTCTTAAAAACAAACGTGTACGCATTTCCCATCTTACCACATTAGCCCATTGATTAATCAATAAAGGTAAATCTCTATAAGATTGCACCCATCCTTTATAGGTAGACCAAATAATAGCTTCACTCGTAGGACGAACAATAAGTTCTTCTTCAAGCTTAGCATTTGGATCAACCATTAACTTTCCTGGTCTATCAGGATCATTTTTTAATCTATAATGTGTTACCACTGCACATTCTTTAGCAAAACCTTCGGCATTTTTCTCCTCGGCTTCAAACATACTTTTAGGAACAAATAAAGGGAAATAAGCATTTTGATGCCCTGTTTCTTTAAACATCCTGTCTAACTCGGCTTGCATTTTCTCCCAAATTGCATAACCATAAGGTTTAATGACCATACAGCCTCTAACTCCTGAATTTTCGGCTAAATCAGCCTTTACAACCAGCTCATTATACCATTTTGAATAATCTTCTGATCGTGTAGTAAGGTTCTTACTCATATTGAATAGTTTGGCACAAATTTTGTTTTGTTTTATTTAACTAAATAGTTTCGCAAAACTAACTATTTTTGTAATGTCCAACAATAAAAAACCCAATAGATATGAAAACTAATATTTTTCCATCCAAAGAAATTCAAAATTACCTCTATATTGGATTACTAAGCCTTTTCATGGTTTCTTGTGGTTCTTATCAAAACAGCTCCTATTATGAAAGTGATGGGATATATGGCGCTACACCAAACAGAAATAATATAGAGCGAAGAAATACTAACTCTGATAATTACTACAGAGATTATTTTAGTTCACTACAAAACGACAGCGAATCTCCTGAAGTTATAACAGATATTGATAAATACAGTGATTTTCAATCCGTGGACAGCGACTCTTATTCAAGTTATGCTGGTTGGGGTGGCAACCAAACTGGAACAATAGTTAATTTTTATCCTAATTACTGGGGAATGAATGCTGGTTTTGGATGGAACAACTGGGGTTGGAATAATTGGGGAATGAATTACGGATTTGGCTGGAACAACTGGGGCTGGGATCCTTGGGGAATGAACTACGGATTTGGCTGGAACAACTGGGGAATGAATTATGGAGGATGGAACAATTGGGGCTGGAATAATAACTTTTATTATTACAATCGTCCTTACAGAAATAATTCTTATTATGCACCAAACAGAAGAGGAGTTCCTGCTGTAAGTTCATCAAATAATTCTAGAGGTTACAACAATACATCAACTAGAAACTATTCGACAAGCAGAAACTATTCTTCAGAAAGAAATTACTCTACAAGTAGATCTGGAAATAGCAGAACTCCAACATTTACAAATCCTAGAACATACACTAGTCCGAACAACAACCAAACAACTATAAACAGAAGAGGCGCTACTCCTGCTCAAAATAACAACAACAATTCTAGACAGCAACAACAGTATAATAATACCAGACAACAACAAAACAGTAATTATTCAAGAAACGAAAACTACAGTGCTCCTTCCAGATCATATAGCAGCCCTTCTTCTTACGGAGGAGGAAGCAGCAACAGTGGTGGAGGTGGCGGCTCTAGATCATATGGAGGCGGAAGCAGAAGATAAACAGCTATAGTTTAGAACTTAAAAATCATCAAAATGAAAAAATATTTATTTATAATACTAACTGGACTTGCTTTCAACACAGCACAATCCCAAGAAGTCGCTAGCGGTTTACGTTTTTCTCAAGATAACGTAACTGGTACTGCTCGCTTCAGAGCAATGAGTGGTGCTTTTGGAGCTTTAGGCGGAGACTTATCTTCATTGAATGTTAACCCGGCTGGTAGTGCCGTTTTTGTTAACAACCAACTTACATTTACAGCAAGTAATTTTGATATTAAAAATAAGTCTAATTATTTTGGCACTCACACAACTGACAAAAACAGCTCATTTGATATGAACCAAGCAGGAGGAGTTTTTGTATTCAACACTCACAATCCTAACAACAATTGGACAAAAATTGCAGTAGCTATCAATTACGAAAACGCAAATAATTTTGACAACGCTATATACTCTGGAGGTGTTAATCCAACAAATTCTGTTGCTGATTATTTTTTAAGCTATGCCAATGCAGACCCTAGTAGAGGCCAATTAGGTATTCCATTAAATGTAATAAAAGACAATGATTATTTCCAATTGAATTATGCTGATCAACAGGCATTTTTAGGCTACGAAGGTTATTTAATCAATCCCCTAACAGATACTGATGATAATACAGAATACACTTCTAATGTACCTGCAGGAGGAAATTATACACACCAAAACACAATCCGTTCTGAAGGTTATAATGGAAAACTTTCTTTCAACGCAGCAACTTCTTACAAAGACCAACTTTATTTAGGATTGACTTTAAACTCTCATTTTACTGATTTTAGACAAAATAATTATTTTACTGAGCGAAATAGCAACACAACAAACAACCCTTCCAGATTAATCAACACTGCATTTGAGAATGAAATCTACACTTACGGTTCTGGTTTTTCCTTTCAGGTGGGAGCTATTGCTAAATTAAGTGATGAAGTACGTTTTGGTCTTTCATACCAATCTCCTACTTGGAATAGATTGAATGACGAAGTAAAACAATATCTATATTCAACTGGATATAATTTTGGAAATCCTCCAGACTCAAATATAACAAGTACTAATATTGACTCTAACGATTTTGTAATCTACAGCACTTACAAATTGAAAACTCCAGGGAAAATAACAGGAAGTTTTGCCTATATATTTAACAAGCAAGGATTGATTAGTGTAGATTATGGATACAAAGACTACGGCAACATTGAGTATTCAACAGAATTTGACAGTAGAAACAGCTTGGTTAATTCAGATATAAGCAACCAATTAAGAGGAGCTTCTGATATAAGGTTAGGTGGTGAATACAAAATTGAAAGATTAAGTTTAAGAGCTGGTTATCGTTTTGAAGCGAGTCCTTATAAGGATAAAAAAACTGTTGGAAACTTAAATGGCTACTCAGCTGGTTTGGGGTATAATTTTGGAGGAACAAGAGCTGATTTATCTTATGCTTACGCAAAAAGAAATTCGCAACAAGGCTTCTTTAGCCAAGGATTTACAGACGGTGCCAAAATAAATTCAATCAACAACACCGTTTCTTTATCATTATTATTTGAATTATAATTCATGATAAAGAATCTAAAAAATAACCGTCTTGTCTTTTTACAAACAAGACGGTTATTTTTTTAGCCGTGCTGACAATGTAAATCCTCGCAATTTTTCTACGAGAGATTATAATGTACCAGCGCGAAGAGCTTCATAAAAAAATAGCTAAATGGCAAGGAAACAAGTTCAATTTGAATAAAAAAACGTAATTTTGCCATCCAATTTACAAATCTATGAGAACCAAGTCTTTAAAAAAGAACAAAATAAACGTAATTACCCTAGGGTGTTCAAAAAACATATACGATAGTGAGGTATTAATGGGGCAACTTCGTGCCAATGGAAAAGAGGTGGAACACGAAGCTCCTGTTGAGAGAGAAGGGAATATTATTGTCATCAATACTTGTGGATTTATTGATAATGCTAAAGCAGAATCAGTAAATATGATTTTAGAATATGCTGACAAGAAAGAAAAAGGTTTGGTAGACAAAGTTTTTGTAACTGGATGTTTATCGGAGCGATACCGACCTGATTTAGAAAAAGAAATCCCTAATGTCGATCAGTTTTTTGGAACTACTGAATTACCTCAATTATTAAAAGCTTTAGGTGCTGATTACAAACATGAATTATTAGGAGAACGTTTAACAACAACTCCTAAAAATTATGCCTATTTAAAAATTGCTGAAGGCTGTGACAGGCCTTGTAGTTTTTGTGCTATTCCTATTATGCGAGGTGCACACGTTTCGCAACCTATTGAAAAATTAGTAAAAGAAGCACAAGGCTTAGCAAGAGACGGTGTAAAAGAATTGATTTTGATTGCTCAGGATTTAACTTATTATGGTCTTGATATTTATAAAAAACGAAATCTTGCCGAATTACTAGAAGCTTTAACTAAAGTAGAAGGAATTGAATGGATTCGTTTACATTACGCCTTCCCTACTGGGTTCCCAATGGACGTTTTAGAATTAATGAAACGCGAACCTAAAATTTGTAACTACATTGACATTCCGTTACAACATATTTCTGATTCAATTTTAAAATCAATGCGTCGTGGAACTACTCAGGCTAAAACAACTCAGTTATTGAAAGATTTTAGAGCAGCAGTTCCAGGAATGGCAATTCGAACTACATTAATTGTAGGTTATCCGGGAGAAACTCAGGAAGATTTTGAAATCCTGAAAGACTTTGTCCAGGAAATGAAATTTGACCGTATGGGATGTTTTGCTTATTCTCACGAAGAAAACACACATGCTTACTTACTTGAAGACGATGTTCCAGACGATGTAAAACAAGCTCGTGCGAATGAAATAATGGAATTACAATCGCAAATCTCATGGGATTTAAACCAAGAAAAAGTAGGACAAGTATTTAAGTGTATTATCGACAGAAAAGAAGGAGAACACTTTGTGGGTCGTACTGAATTTGACAGTCCGGATGTAGATAACGAAGTATTGATTGATGCATCTAAACATTATTTAAAAACAGGCGATTTTGTGATGATCAAAATTACAGATGCAACAGAATTTGATCTTTACGGAGAACCTGCATAAAATCTAATTTTAGCCATTTTAAAAAATATAAATATGAATAAGACACAATTTATTTTTGCTTTAGCGTTTATACTAATATCTTTTAATACTGCATTTGCCCAATATGGTTACGGAAATGGGTACGGCAACGGTTATGGCGGCGGATACGGAATGAATAGAAACAGTATGAGCCAAATGGATCAAACTCCTTCAAAGCCTAAAGAAATTCCTGTAGAAGTAACCGTGGCTAAAATAATGGAGAAATTAAAACCTGAATTAAATCTTGACGAATTGCAAACTATTGCCATAGGTAATGTATACACTGACATTATCAAATCGCAGACTGCAATTATGAAAGACGAAAAATTAGGTCAAACTGAAATGTCGAATGAAATAAAAGCGCTTCTTGAGGTTAACGAAAGAAAAGTGAATGAATATCTAAGCGAAGAGCAAAGACAAAAATACAAAGCGTTAAAAGAAGATCGCGGAAGCAGTAAAAAAGAAAAGAAGAAAAAATCGAAAAAAGAAGAATAGAAAAATCTTTTAATACCCCACTTAAAAATGATTAAACCATTTTTTTATTTAATCCCTATTGCTGCCTTGACGGCTTGTTCAACCAATCCTTATAAGAAAAGTGAGAAAGAATACACCAATAAGCTGAAGTCTTTTCAGGTAGAAATGGCCGTAAAAGAACCTGAAGCATTACCTATTGTTGAGAAAGTTGTAATTAGTATTGACAGCGCTTATACTAAGCAATTATACAATTTTAAGGATAGTATTTTTAGAACAGGTTCGACACAATTAGATAATGGAATTCAAACTGAATGGATAAGCACTGTAAATTTCAATCTTAGAAAACCTAATTTTATAATTATACACCATACAGCACAAGATTCTCTTCAGCAAACAATTAATACTTTTACAAAAGAAAGTGCACAAGTAAGCGCTCATTATATCATTGCCGATGATGGTCATGTGGTACAAATGCTAAATGATTTTTTACGTGCCTGGCATGCAGGAGCAGGTACATGGGGAAAAAACACTGATATTAATTCGGCTTCTATAGGAATCGAATTAGACAATAATGGTGTAGAACCTTTTTCAGAAGCTCAAATTACTAGTTTAATGGCTTTGTTGAGCAAATTAAAGAAAGACTATAATATTCCTGCACAAAACATTATTGGACATTCTGATATTGCTCCTACTCGAAAGAAAGATCCAAGCGCATTATTCCCTTGGAAAACTTTAGCCGAGAATGGATTTGGTCTATGGAAAGATGATACACTCCCTTTAGCTCCTTTTGATTTTAATGCAGAACTCGCATTGCAAATTATTGGTTATAATACTAAAAACTTAAGCGCTGCAATTACTGCTTTTAAACTTCATTATATTCCAGAAGAAGTCAATTCAGTTTTAGACCAAAAAACAGTAAACACCATTTATTCTATTTATCTAAAACAAGAATAAGAAATCTCTTTTTACAATATAAAAGTTCTTTGATAATCTCAAAGAACTTTTTTTATTCCCTAAATCTAAACACAACTATAAATCATAGTCAATCAGATTTCAAGTTAATAGAAACTACAATAATCAAACATTCTTAACATACATTCACAAGAGAGAAAAGAATAAGTAAATCTTCCTTATCATATAGAATCTTTTGTTTAGACTCAGGTTTATAATATCTAATAATACTCAGATCAAAGAGTAATAGGTAATAGAAAGAAACTAATCAACTCAACTATAATTAATCTCAAACTATTCCTTAAATAACAATCAACAAACAATAGAGACAATAAAAAAACTGCCAAGATACCGAAGCACCTTGGCAGTAAAAAAAAATTATGTTGTAATCTAATTGAAGTTTATTCTTAGAATGCGTAAACTAGTGCTATTGTAGCTTGTGAAGCAGATTTTGTTGGAGCTAAATCAGATTTCACGAAATTATCATTTTTAGCAGAATCTAATCTGAATTCAGGAATAACAGTTAATCCACCAGCTTTTAAGTTAGCTGATAATGTAAAAGCTGTTACTGAGTTATCAGCATCAACTCCGAATAGTCCAGTAGCATTTTCTTTTGCTTTGAAATACTCAGCACGTAATCCTAAACCAAAGTTTTCTGTTACAGCTACCGAAGGATATAAAGCAAACCCTGTGTACCCCTCATCATCACTTACACCTGACCAATCTGCAGCATTCAAACCTAATTTGAATTTATCAGTCAATTGGAAAGTAGCAGTCAAATCTACTATAGTACCACTTACTGAACCGTCCATGAAGTTAAGATAAGCACTTATGCCTTCAGTTGGAGTTAAAGATAATTGTGCACCTACAGCATTTAATCCTTTCATAGGATCTGCTGAATAAAAATTCCATCTATCATTAAAAGCACCAACCATTAAACCTACTTTATCAGAGAATGCATAATTTGCTTTTACTCCTGCATTTTGGAATGGTCCATTAGAAAATAAATAAGAAGTTGAATAATGAAAGTTTGCCACTGGCGAAATTACCTCATATCCAATAAAAGTTCCCATGAAACCAGCAGTAAAGCTTAATTTATCTGTAGCTGCATAAGTAGCATACAAATTTTGGATGTGGAATGAATTATCATCAGCTCCATCACCATTTAAAATCGATTGGTACTGTCCTCTTGGTCCAAAAGAAACTTCACCCACGAAAGAAGTTTTACCCGTTGTTTTCTTCAAAGCAATATCAATCATACCTAAAGAAACAGAATTCTGATCTGTTGCAAAACTAGTTCCAATGTTAGGCACTTTTGCAAAGTCATATTTGTAATAAACGTCAGCAGAACCTGAAATTTCTAATGGAGTGTCTTGTGCAAATGTCATGCTTCCTGTAAGCGCTAAAGCTAAAATAAAAATTACTTTTTTCATGTTGAATCTTGTTTTGGTTATTTAAATTATTTTTACTTAAAAAGAGATATTAACATATTATTCTTAGTTTTTAATACATTTTTAACCTTTTTGTTGAAGCAAATTTATCAACTTTTATTTTTACAAAAATGAAATTAAATAAGTTTTTACCAATTTTGACGTCGAATTATTAAAAACAAGGATTCGATTAAAAAAAAATACATTTTCCTTATTTTTCAATATCAAAAAAATGATTATTCTCATGCTTAAAAAATAAAAACCCATCAAAAAACACTGTTAAAACCAAAAACAACACTAAAAAATCAATTAAAAAGCAATAAAAACACTTTTAAAAACAAACACCCCCTAAAAAAATAGGGGTTAATGTATTTTAATTGATTTTACACTAAAGTAAAAAATAGCTATAAATAATAAAACCTCCTAAAGAGGAGGTTTACTAATATATAAGACATCAATTTGGAGTTAAATAATCAAAAAGAAATAATATCGGTTTAAAAAAGCATATCAGTCCTATTGATATTTTATCTTATCTAATGTTTTACTTATAGTTTTTATAAATGAGATTAAGTTTAAGATGCTGTTTTTATACGACAATAAATTATTCGTATTACTATAAGATTAAAAGCCCAAACTCAGTTAAAGTCTTTATTGGTTTTGAATACCAAAACAATTCAAAATCGTCTAAATTCAACTCAAAGTCTGCCTTTACTTCCTGAAAAGTATAGATTTTAGTATTGGAAACAGCAATCTTTTCTAAGATAGTTATTAGCCATTCTCCTTCCGCCTTATTTGTTTGAATGCTAAAAGTTTCTTTCTTATCATGAAAAGTCAGTGTTAACATTTCCCAGGTATTTCCTTTTTTAGATTTTGTAAAATATTCCACAAAAGGCTTGCCTCCTAGCCAAACTACTTTTGCATTTGGCTTGGTATTAAAATCACTAACTTCTTCAAGAGCATTAAAAATAAAGTCTTCCGGAATTTTAGTCCTTGGAATTTTAAAATCAAACCATTCTTGCAATTCGAAATCAAAACAGATTCCGTGCATATAGTTAAAGAGTGATTTCTTGAGTCCAAAACTAAACTTATCGTGATCGATTCCTGTTGAATCAGTATAACTAATATCATTATTAGCAAAAGTTCCGATGGCTTCGGTTTCCTTTACCACGCCAAATTTCTCTGGATACAATCCTACGGGACTATGTGCCGTCATGGCAAACTGATGCCAAAAACCCGATTGTAAAATTCCTGCTTCAAACAATTGGCGTACCATTTCGAGACTATCCACAGTTTCCTGAACCGTTTGAGTGGGATAACCGTACATTAAATAAGCATGCACCATAATCCCTGCTTCGGTAAAATTGCGGGTTACACGTGCTACCTGCTCCACCGTTACGCCTTTGTCAATTAATTTCAACAAACGATCAGATGCAACTTCAAGTCCTCCCGAAACAGCAATACAACCCGAAGCTTTCAACAATAAGGCTAAATCCTGAGTAAAACTTTTTTCGAAACGAATGTTTGTCCACCAGGTTACCGATAATTTTCTTCGAAGTATTTCAAGAGCAAGCGCACGCATCAAAGCTGGCGGAGCAGCTTCATCAACAAAATGAAAACCATTTTCACCTGTTTGCAAGATCATTTCCTCCATTCGATCACACAATAAATTAGCTGCTACGGGTTCGTATACCTTAATATAATCTAATGAAATATCACAAAAAGTACATTTTCCCCAGTAACAACCATGCGCCATAGTGAGTTTATTCCAGCGTCCATCGCTCCACATGCGGTGCATCGGATTGACAATTTCGATAACCGAAATGTATTTATCCAATAACAAATCGGAATAATCAGGCGTACCAACCTGAGATTGTTTGTAATCCGATTTAATGGAATTATTTTTATAAACTACTTTTCCATTTTCTAAAAGAAAAGTTCTTTTAAAAGAATTATAATCTGGATTTTCAATACTGGAAATTAATTCTTCAATAGGAACTTCGCCATCATCCAAAGTAATAAAGTCAAAAAACTCAAAGACTCTTGCATCCGAAAGCGAACGTAATTCGGTATTTGGAAAACCACCACCCATTGAAATTTTAATATTCGGATAATGTTGTTTCACCCATTGTGCACATCTAAAAGCAGAATATAAATTGCCCGGAAATGGAACTGAAATCAAAAAGAAAGTAGGCTGAGTGAGTTCTATTCGTTCTTTCAGAAGCGAAAAAAGAATGTTATCTATATAAGTAGGCTTTTGTTGTAAAGCTTCGTATAATTCGTCAAATGAATTCGCACTGCGTCCCAAACGTTCCGCATAACGACTAAAACCAAAATTAGCATCGACACATTCGACAATAAAATCAGAGATATCTTCCAGATATAAAGTTGCCAAATGCTTGGCCTTATCCTGAGTTCCCATGGTACCAAAAGCCCAATCCAATTCTTCCAGTTGTGCAAAACGAGACGCTTCTGGTAAATAATCTTCCTGGCAAATCTGCAAAGCCAAGGTTGGATTTTTACCTTGTAAAAAAGCAATTACGGAATCTATGGTTTTAATATATTCATCCTGCAATGCAAAAATACGCTTGCAATTATCCGATGTTGATTGTTGAATATTGGTTTGAAAAAAATTCACCAATCCTTCTTTCGAAAATAATTTCAAAATCACCTCAATACCTAAATCAGCCTGAACGGCTTCTACATTTATAGTATTCAAAAATCCTTTTATGTATGCAGTTGCTGGATACGGTGTATTCAGTTGTGTAAAAGGCGGAGTAATTACAAAAAGTTTTGGTTTCAAAAGAAATAATTTTGTACAAAAATAAGGGATATTTTTAGTTTCTATTCCAATGCACATTGAAAGTTTTTAAAGCTTTAATTTCCATGAAAAATCAGGAGAAAGTTTGAGCGTATTTGATTACATTTGAAAATTCTATTAAATTTATTTACTCACATGATAATTAAGCATATAAAAAACAAAATCAATGTTTTTTTGTTTCTTTTTATATTATTCCAACCATTGGTCGGAAAAAGTCAAGACTTTATTTGGGCATATGCTACAACTTATCAAGCTGGTTATGGATATAATTATATCAACTCAATTGTTACAGATAGCCAAGGAAATATATATGCAACTGGAGGATTTGGAGGAACTGTTGATTTTGATTCTAGTAATAATACCTTTAATCTAACTGCTGAACCATATTCTATAAGTTTCTCAAATAGTTTTATTCTAAAATTGGATAAAAACAAAAACTTTTTATGGGTAAAACAAATAAAATCTAATTGGGTAGACCGTGGATATTCAATTATTTTAGATAAAAATGAAAATGTGATTATCACTGGGCTAGCTTCTGGTCCTCGGATAGATTTAAACCCTGATACCATTGGTGAGTATATAACTGATAATCCAGCAGGTGAGCACGGCAGTTATATTATCAAACTTAATCCAGATGGAAATTTTATTTTTGGAAATTTTTATATTGGAGCTTATGCTCTTGCTTCAACAATAGATAATGAAAATAATATCATTACAACTGGGAATTTTGGTAGTGCAAATGTAGATTTTGATGCTGGAAATGGAAGATATACTTTAAGTACTAACAACTTTTCTGATATATTTATCCTTAAAAACAATTCTAATGGAGAATTCATCTGGGCTAAAAATATAGGTGGAAACAGATCTGATTCTCCAACTGGAATTGCTTGCGACAATTTAAACAACATTATTTTAACAGGGAATTTCGAATCGCAAATTAGTTTTTTAAATAAAAATTATACCTCCAATAATAATTCCAATTTTATTTGCAAAATGAAATCTGACGGACAAAATCTTTGGTTTATACAATTAGGAGACTTAGGAGGAAGTGGTGGTGATAAATCTATAAAAATTGACAGTTCAAACAATATTTATTTTGGGACTTCCTTCAATAGTTATTACAAGCCTTTCAGCCCAAACTTTAATAATATCAATTTAAGCTTAACCTCAATTACAACAGATAGCATACTTTTTAAAATTAATGAAAATGGCGACTACATATGGCATAATATTATATATGGGAAGGAATGGCAAAACCTTAGTTCGCTAGCATTAGATGAAAATGAAAATATATATGTAATTGCTAATGTAAGTACAGAAGCCTTTATAAACGAAAACTGCAATAAAATATTTCCAAATAAAAATATATATAATAGTCAGGAAAATATACTTTTAAAATTTAATAAATCCGGAGATTTTATTAACTTTAAAAACATAGCAAGTAGAGGAAATAGTTTAAATATAGATTTTGAAGGTAATATCCTTATAGGTGGATCTTCAAGTGGACTAACTGATTTTGATCCTAGTCCTAAATCTTCATATTTTTTACAATCACACTATAGCCAAGCATTTATCTCTAAACTTAATCCTTGCACTTCAAACATACCTGAAGGAGATTCATATCAAACTTTTTGTCTTAACAACTCTCCTACCATAGCCAATTTACAGCCTTGTTCTTCTAACATTAATTGGTACGAGTCCTCAACTGCTAATTCTCCATTATCTAAAAATTCACCTTTAATTGATGGAAAAATTTATTATGCAGAATACTTAGAAAGTTGTGATAACAATTCTAGACTTTATGTAACAGCACATATTAACCAATCACCTCAAGCTCCAATCTTTACATCTCCCGTTTTTTGCAAAAGTGAAAATAAAAAACTTTCAGATATAATTACAAATGGAGCAAATGTTAATTGGTATGATTCCTTAACAAATAGTACTCAATTATCCAAAACGACAGTACTAAAAAACGGCTTTACATATTATGCTTCACAAACTGAGAATGGTTGCGAAAGCGAAAGAATTCCAATTACTGCAATTATTAACGAAAGTACTTTACCATTAACAACCTTTCCTCAAACCTTCTGTGTTCAACAAAATGCAACTCTAAACGATATTGCAATTACAGGACAAAATATAAAATGGTATGATACTTTAACAAATGGAAATTTGCTTAACAACACTACTTTATTAGAAAACGGTAAAACTTATTATGCATCACAAACTATAAATGGCTGTGAAAGTGACAGAATTCCAGTTTCGATAAATATTCAAAATACACTTCCTCCAACAGCCGATGCAAATCAGCCATTTTGTACTGGTTCAAATCCGAGAATTGCAGACATCCAAGTTACTGGACAAAATATAAAATGGTACGATGCTTTAAGCAGTGGTTCTTTGCTATCTGAAACTACAAATCTTATTAATGGTAAAACTTATTATGCTTCACAAACTGTCAATAATTGCGAAAGTGAAAGATTCGGAATTATCGTTTCTGTTGTCAATACCCCTTCTGTTCCAACTGCAAATGGAAATCAATCCTTTTGCAAAAACGAAAATGCAACGCTAAAAAATGTTCAAATCTTAGGACAAAATATAAAATGGTATGACACCAATTTCGCGGCAGCTTCTTTACCAAACACCACTTTATTAGAAGACAATAAAACCTATTACGCTTCGCAAACTATTGGATGCGAAAGCGACAGAACTCCTGTTTTAATTCGAGTTTATAACACTCCATTACCAACAGCAAATAACAATCAACCATTTTGTATTGATGAAAATGCGACTATTGCAAATCTTTCTATTTCAGGCTCGAATATTAAATGGTATGATGAATCTATGAATGGGAATATTTTAGCAGAAACAACTTTATTACAAAATGGTGAAACCTATTACGCTACACAAACACTTAATAATTGCGAAAGTGAGAGATTAGCTATTACTGTAAGAATTCAGGACACTCCTATCCCAATTGTAAATTCTCCACAAATATTCTGCATTCAAAAAAGTGCAAAAATTAGCGATATTGCCATTGCAGGTCAAAATATAAATTGGTTCGAAAGCGCTTCGTCTTCGGTAAATTTATCCGAATCCACATTGCTTGAAAACGGAATTACCTATTATGTTTCACAAACAATAGACAATTGTGAAGGTGATCGAATTCCTGTCTCAATAACTATCCTCGGAGCTACAACTTTAGACTGCATTAATTATGTTGATGAACTTCCATTTCCAAAATTCTTTACACCAAATAGTGATGGATATAATGATACCTGGACTATTGATTTTGCCTATTTAAAACCGAATACTGGAATTCAAATTTATGATCGTTATGGTAAGTTATTAAAAGTATTATTACCAAATGCAGCTTGGAATGGACAATTCAACAATCAAGAACTACCCGCAACCGATTATTGGTTTACTGTAACCAGAGCAAACGGACAAGAATACAAAGGTCATTTTAGTTTAAAAAGATAATCTTAAAAAAACAAAGAGCGTAACGTTTATAAACGTTACGCTCTTTGTATAAATATTAATGAATTTTAAAACTTATGCTCTTTCTTACTAATTGCCAACAAAGAGAATAAAGAAATACAAGCAGCAATAGTCAGATAAAAACCAACATAGGTCAAACTATAATTTGTTGCAAGCCAAATAGCAATCATTGGAGCAAAAGCTGCTCCTAAAATTCCCGCCATATTAAAAGTCAACGAAGCTCCTGAATACCTAACAGTTGTAGGAAATAATTCAGACAAGAAAGTACCTAACGGACCATAAGTGAAGCCCATTAAAGCCATACCCATACAAATAAAAGCTGTTACTAAAAATGTACTTCCTGAATTAAGAAAATAAGAGAAGAAAAATCCAAAAATTGCAATCGCTGTAGTAGCGACTATAAGCATTTTTCGACGCCCAATTTTATCAGCAACAACTGCAGAAACCGGAATAAATAGAGCAAAAAACAATACCGAAAACAATTGGATTAACAAAGCATCCCTTTTAGTAAAACCTAAATCAGAAGTTGCCCAACTTAATGTAAAAACGGTCATTAAATAAAACACCAAAAAAGTAGTAATAGCAGCAAATGTTCCAAAAATTAGCTGATTTTTATAAGACTTTAATAAAGTAAAAAATGGGATTTTCACTTCTTTTTGTTCCGCTTTAGAGTTTTCGAAAGCAGGAGTTTCAGTAATTTTTAATCGAATGTAAAAACCAATAATTACTAAAAGCGAACTGGCAATAAATGGAATTCTCCATCCGTAATCCATAAAATCTTCGGCAGTCATATTATCTGTCAATAATAAAAATGTTCCTCCCGAAAGTAACAAACCTATTGGAGCTCCTAATTGCGGAAACATTCCGTACCAGGCACGTTTATTTGATGGTGCATTTTCAATAGCTAACAAAACAGCTCCACCCCATTCGCCTCCTAAACCAACACCTTGTCCAAAACGACAAAGCATTAATAAAATAGGTGCTAAAATCCCAATACTAGCATAACTTGGTAAAAAACCAATACTCACTGTAGAGATTCCCATAGTTAATAAAGCGACCACTAAAGTAACTTTTCGTCCTACTTTGTCTCCATAATGTCCAAAAACCGCCGAACCTATAGGTCTAGACAAGAACGCTATTGAAAAAGTAGCCAAAGATTCTAAAGTGGAGTTAGTACTGTCAGCTCCTGGAAAAAACAATTGCGGAAATACCAATACGGCTGCATTAGCATAAATATAAAAATCAAAAAATTCTATGGTTGTCCCAATCAAACTGCCAAAAAGCACATGTTTTAAGGAATTTATTTTTGCTGGCTGTTCTTTCATCATCAAATAATTAGGTTAAAAATCGTGTAAAAGTCCTCCTTATTTTTGAAAGCTACAAATATTTAGTTCCAATATTTTTTGGTAATTTTACTCAAAACAAATTCAAACATGCCCAACGACTGTATCAGCTATCAAAAATCAGGATATTTCTCTCCTTTGATGAATGATTATTTAGACCAAAATCCAAAATTACAATCCTTATATAATCGATTTCCAACATTAGAAAACTTCGAAGCTCAAATAGCCGAAAAGCAAGCCAATTTTAATCACAATAATAGAACCAGCTTAGTTTCGGTTCTACAAAAGCAATATGCTGGGATTGAAATTTCGAATCTAACCCAGCAAAATATAGAATCTTTAAAAGTCAATAACACTTTTTCCGTAACAACTGGTCATCAATTAAACCTATTTTCTGGGCCTTTGTATTTTCTTTATAAAATCATTTCTACTATTAATTTAACAACCGAATTAAAAGTAAAATATCCTGCCTATAATTTTGTACCTATTTATTGGATGGCAACGGAGGATCATGATTTTGAAGAAATCAATTATTTTAATTTCAAAGGAAGAAAATTCCGTTGGAATAAAGAAAGTGCTGGTCCTGTAGGAAGACTTACCACAGAAGGTTTAGCTGATTTTTTCGAAATATACCAACAGGAATTAGGATCAAGCACCAATGCTGAAACGCTAAAAAAACTTTTTGAAGAGGCTTACTTAAATCATGACAATCTAGCTGATGCTACACGTTATTTGGCTAATGCTTTATTTAGCGCACAGGGATTAGTAATCTTAGATGCCGATGATGCTAGTTTGAAGCAAAACTTCGCACCTTATATTAAGGAGGAATTGCTACATCAAACTGCTCATAAGAAAGTACTAGAAACTATCGAAAATCTAAAAGAATATACGGTTCAGGTAAATCCAAGAGAAATCAATTTATTTTACATTGAAGATAATTTGCGAGAAAGAATTATTTTCGAAAATGGAAATTTCAAAGTAAACAATACTAAAATTGAGTTTTCTGAAAGTGAAATTCTAAAACTTCTGGAAACTAATCCTGAAAAATTCAGTCCCAATGTAATTATGCGTCCTTTGTATCAGGAAGTAATTTTACCTAATCTTTGTTACATTGGTGGTGGTGGTGAAATTGCATATTGGCTCGAATTGAAATCTTTTTTTGATGCTGTCAAAATTAGTTTTCCAATACTGCTACTTCGTAATTCAGTTCTTTTAGTTACCGAGAAACAAGTCAAAAAAGCAGATAAGTTAGAATTGAGTTGGACTGATTTATTTTCAAAACAAAGCAATTTAGTAAAAAACAAAGTATTTGTTTTGTCAGAAATTGATATTGATTTATCGGTTTTAAAAATTCAATTACAATCACAGTTTAATATTTTACACGAAATAACTACAAAAACGGATCCTTCTTTTGCCGGAGCAGTAAAAGCACAGGAAGTAAAACAATTAAAAGGACTTGAAAATTTGGAAAAACGCTTGATAAAAGCTCAAAAAATAAAACTAAAAGATGCTTTAACCCGCATAGCCGATTTACAAAATGAATTATTTCCTAATCAGGGATTACAGGAACGTCAAGCTAATTTTTCAGAATTCTATATCGAAAGCGGAAACAAACTGATTTCAAAACTGATTGAACGTCTTGAACCATTAGAACAACGTTTTGATATAATTACTTTATAAAATTTAACAAAAGAATGTTATTTATGACTTAATTAATAGTTAAATCAGGAGGCGTTCCGTCTAAAAAAAGCTACTTTTATAAAAAAGAAATAAAAAAATGACAACCACCAGAACTTTTACAATGATTAAACCCGATGCTGTCGCAAATGGACACATTGGAAATATACTTGCAATGATTAACAATGCAGGTTTTAAAATTGTTTCATTAAAATTAACTCAGCTTACTGTAGACGATGCAAAAGCTTTTTATGCCGTTCACGCAGCAAGACCTTTCTATGCTGATTTAGTAGAATTTATGTCAAGCGGCCCTATTGTTGCAGCTATTTTAGAAAAAGAAAATGCGGTTTTAGATTTCAGAACGCTTATTGGCGCTACTAATCCAGCCGAAGCTGCCGAAGGAACTATTAGAAAAAAATATGCTACTTCATTGAGTCAAAATGCAGTTCACGGTGCTGATAGCGATGAAAATGCAGCTATTGAAGGTGCATTTCATTTTGCAACTAGAGAAGAATTTTAATTTTAGTATTAAGTGAACAGTTTTTAGTGTTCAGTAAAATACAATACTAAAAGCAGATTATCCATAAAAAAAATCCCATTTCGAAAATTATTCAAAATGGGATTTTTTATAAAACAGTGACTGAACACTAAATAAATGCTGAATACTGAAACTACCTAAGAACCACTTCTTTTATTACATCCCTACGTAGTTCTTCATTAATCATTGCTACAATTTTAGATTTTCCGTGGCTTAGTTCTTCTCTTAAAACAGATGAAGTTAGTTCTACATACAAAGTACTTCCTTTTAAAACTACATTTCTAGTGTAACTATTTACTCCGTTACCCATTAAATTTTGCCAGGCTTCTTTTACATTAATTCCATCCATGCCTGACTGTAATTTATTTACCTGAATAATTTGCTTTAGAACATCGCCTACTGTACTTTGATTATTTAGTCTTTTTGCCATCTTCTAATAAATTAATTGGTCCTGCTTTTTTATATTCGTATTCTTTATTCTGATCATTTTTAATTAGCATCTCATCATCTGAAATACTGATTAATTCTTCACTCCATTTAGCATAAGCTGTGGTATAATCTAGAAAAACCTGGTCTTTTTCAAAACGTACTTTTACATTTTCATAATCATCGTTGAATAAAAATGTTCCGTCAAATTGTGGTCTTACTTTTCTTCGAATTCCTTTATTATTAGCTATTTCAAAAAAATCAAAATTCTCATTCATCTTGAATTCTTTGTCTTCACCATCCTTAAAAACAACCTTCTTAATTTCCCAATAACCATTTAGTTTATTAATATCTTCTGGAGTGATTTTTTGTTGGCATGAAACCAAAAACAAACATATAAAAAGACCTTTTAAAACATTTTTCATCATAAATAATATTAATTACCAACTCGGATTATTAAAAACAAAGTTAGCTTTATTAAACTTAACTTCTATAAAAATTCAAAGTCAACTTACAGATTTTTTTGTTTTGGGGCTTGAAATAAGGATTGAAAAAATAACAACATTATACTTCATTTACTGTAGAAAAAGAAATTAAAAAAACAAACCTGAATAATAGTAATTACCATTATTCAGGTTTGCTGAGATATTTTCGAAAAATAAAATTAAGACTAGTTGTTACTTATTCTATTTTTAAAGCCTAAAACAAAAAAGATGATTCCAATAATCAGTAGAATATAATACAATGTAATGTATTGATCCCGAATAATATTTGCAATTACAAAACACACAACACTTATCATGTAAAGATAAATAGGAGAAATATTTTTAAAAGAAGAAAACATATTATTTTTTATTTAAAGAAACTGTCTACAAATTCATGTTTATTAAAAACCTGTAAATCCTCAATACCTTCGCCTACACCAATGTATTTTACAGGAATTTGAAATTGGTCAGAAATACCAATAACAACACCACCTTTAGCTGTTCCGTCTAGTTTTGTTACCGCCAACGAAGTAACTTCGGTTGCAGCAGTAAATTGTTTAGCTTGCTCAAAAGCATTTTGCCCGGTAGATCCATCTAAAACTAATAATACGTCATGTGGTGCCTCAGCAACCACTTTTTGCATTACACGTTTTACTTTAGACAATTCGTTCATCAAATTCACTTTGTTATGCAAACGTCCTGCTGTATCAATAATTACAATATCAGCATCCTGAGCTACCGCTGATTGCAGTGTATCAAAAGCCACCGAAGCTGGATCAGAACCCATATTTTGTCTTACAATAGGAACATCTACTCGATCTGCCCAAATTTGTAATTGATCAATAGCAGCTGCTCTAAAAGTATCTGCAGCTCCAAGAACCACTTTATATCCTTGTTTTTTAAATTGATAAGCCAGTTTACCAATAGTAGTTGTTTTTCCAACACCATTTACCCCCACAACCATTAAAACATAAGGCTTAACGTTAATTGGAATAATAAACTCTGTTGCTTCGCCAGTATTGGTTTCTGATAATAAAGAGGCAATTTCTTCCTGTAGAATTTGATTTAATTCCGAAGTACCTAAATATTTATCTTCAGCCACACGTTTTTCAATACGAGTTATGATTTTTAAAGTAGTATCAACACCTACATCAGAAGAAACGAGAATTTCTTCTAAATTATCTAAAACATCATCATCTACTTTAGATTTACCTGCAATGGCTTTACCTAACTTAGAGAAAAAAGTTGTTTTTGTTTTTTCTAGTCCTTTGTCTAAAGACTCTTTTTTTTCTGACGAAAATATTTTTTTAAAAAAACTCATTGTATTTGAAGTATAAAAATGATGTAAAAGTACCGAGACTAATACGTTTTTTTAAGGGTAAATATAGAAAATAAAAAAGCTACTTCCGAATGAAAGTAGCTTTTCTATATATTCTTTTATGAATTATTTCTTTTTCAAGAATTCTTCAACTAATTCAGGAGCAATAATAGTTTCTACGAAAGTATATGCGCCAGTTTTTGGAGATTTAACCATTTTGATGGCTTTTGATAATCTCTTAGAAGATGTTTGTAACGATGCTACGGTTTTCTTTGCCATGATTCAAATGTTATTTGAATTTTAATAAATCTCTAAATATAACATTTGAGATCTGATTAAAATATCTAATTATTATTTAATTTCTTTATGAACAGTTACTCTTTTCAAAACAGGATTGAATTTTTTAATTTCTAATCTGTCTGGAGTATTCTTTTTGTTCTTAGTTGTTATGTATCTTGAAGTACCAGCAACACCTGAAGTTTTGTGCTCTGTACATTCTAAAATTACTTGGATTCTATTACCTTTCTTTGCCATCTTGCTATATATTTATTTAGGAATAAAGATTATTTAATAAATCCTTGTGACTGTGCTTTTTTCAAAACAGCGTCAATTCCATTTTTATTAATTGTTTTTATCGTAGATGCTGCTACTCTAAGAGTAATCCATCTATCTTCTTCTGGAAGATAAAAACGCTTTTTAACTAAGTTTACAGAAAACTTTCTCTTAGTTTTATTCATAGCGTGAGAAACGTTATTTCCTACCATCGCTCTTTTACCTGTAAGGTCACAAACTCTTGACATTATACTTATCTTTTATCGTTATTCAAAATCAGGGTGCAAAGAAAAGAAAAATAAACGGTTCAAACAAAAAAATTACAAGACATTTTTAAAAATTTCTTTCTTTAGCATT
>Ga0247805_1000445_pt1 | contig 21645 bp, 20 predicted proteins | sample UWRJL044104R1_FD_180930 | JGI IMG/M metagenome (GOLD analysis project Ga0247805, IMG submission 180930) | Plant litter microbial communities from Arlington Agricultural Research Station in Wisconsin, United States - UWRJ-L044-104R-1 | ecosystem: Environmental > Terrestrial > Plant litter >... | reverse complement strand
CAAACCCCACAGGCCCGCGAGCACAACGATGGCCGCCGATGCCGCCATTGCCGGACCGAGCAGAATCCCGGCATCCGGATCACTGATCACGTCTTCGTCGAGCAGCAGGCTCGTGAATCCCCAGATCGCGATGAGAAGCGCCTCGTAGGTGACCGCCGCAAGTATCGGCAGGGCCGCTCGATTGGGCGGCGGCGGAGTTTGCACGTCCTACGCCGTGGCAGCGGGGTGCGTTGCGCGTTCGCGCTCTTCCCGCTCGAAGGCCAGCCGGGCTTCCGCGTTGCGCAATGTCACCCGTCGCCCGCGCAGGCTGATGATGAGCCCAAACCACATGGCGACCTCGCGCGCCACAAGCGCCGAGATGATCACGAGCGGGTTGAGCAGCGCGAGGCGGAACATCTGCGCTGCCGTGTCGCGCGTCTCGAGCACAACGTTGTTAAGAAGCAGCAGAACCCCCGCCGAGCCCAGGTAGACGATGAGCGCGACGACAATGCTGCCGAGAATGTAGGCCCACCATTTTGCGCGGTTGAGTACAAGCGCGAGAAGCACCATTCCCGCGACGAAGAACACAACGGGAATGAAGAAATTGGGGCTGCCAACGAAGCCAAGGTCGGCTCCCCCGGTGATCGACGCCCAGACGATCGCGAAGACCAGGGCGAGCACCGCCGCGTAGACGAACGATGCAACGAGCGCCACGGCGGCGCCCACGAGTCGATTGCCTTTGCGCTTGGGCGGCAGGGGTGCCGTCACGTAGACAACGGTTGGAGTCGGCGCTGCTGGCTGCGCCTCCGGCACTGGTTCCGGCGAGACCACGACGGGCTGCTGAACGGCAACGGCGTTGGGTTCGCCCGGAGTGAGCGCGGCTGGGCCGGCTTGCCCGGTCGGCTTGATGGAGCCGGTCTGGTCAATCGTTGCGACGATCGTCTCGGTGTCGTCTCGTCCGGCCACGTCAGCCTCCCTCTTCGCCCCTGCGGGCATCCGGTAGAACTGCTCAAGCCTACCAATGGATGCCCGCAAATTACCCCCGTTCAGGGGGTGGGCGAATGAGGAGTGCTTACGGCTCCGGTGTCTCGGATGGCGCGGGTGTATTGGTCGGGCTCGGGGTAGCCGCGGGGTCGGGCTCTGGCTCTTCGGGAAGTTCCTCTATCTCTTCTGCGGTGGCCGACGAGTCGACGAGCACGTAGAACACGCCCTTGATGGTTGCTGCGTAGATAGACGAGTTCTTTGTGTCGACGTCAATCCCGAATCCCGTTACGAGGAATATGCGCTCATTACCCTGCGCGAGCCCGAAGAAGTCCTGAACGTTGTCGAGGTTTCCCTTGATAGTGAATTCGATCGGAATGGCTACAAGCGCGCCATCCGGTGCGAGGTTGACGGCGACTGCGGGGTCGGCGGCAGCTTCGCCTTCGGTCGGCGCAGCCTCGCCGTCTGCCGGCTCTTCCGCAACGATTTCGCCTTCGACGGCCGGCGCCTCGGGAGTCGCGGCACCCTCGGCCGGACCGGTGACGCCAGCGGCCGAAATGACGAGCGGGGTCTCCCACGCAACGTCGGTCAAAACGGTGTCCGTCTTTTTGTTCGCTTCATTGAGGTCGCTGAGGAAGCCCTCGTAGTCTGCCGTTGGAGGCAGCTGCAGGCGAAGGGCAGCCAGTTCGTCTGCCACCGCCGCGAGGTTCTCGTAGTCCTTGATGAGTGTGGCGAGTTCTACCTCGTACTGCTCGTTTGTCGCGTCGACCTGGGCGCGCTGCTCGTCAGCCGATGCTGCCTCGGCGAGACGCGGTGCAACGCCAAGTACGTAGCCAAGGGCCGCGACTCCGATGGCGACGAGGAGCGTCGCGATGATCCAAATGCGGTTGTCGATTTTCATTCTGTTTCCTCGACTGTCTCGGGGAGGTAGCGGTTCGAGAGAGCGTCGAGGTTGATGTGCAACACGACCTGAGTGGCAATGTCTCCATCGTCGGTGTCGACGACTACCGGTCTCGCATCTTCATAGCCAGTTACTGCCTTGAGGCGTTCAAGCCATTTGGCGATGTCCTGTCTCGAGCTCGTCGTCACGTCGATTGTCATCTCGGCCATTCGGATGTCTTCAAGGGGAGAGGTTGCGGCATCGGGGCTGCCAATCGGTGAGATCGAGCTGAGCTGGATCTCTTCGATCTTCGCGCCGCCCGGAAGGCTCCGGTCGATCTGCTTGAGGAACTTCTTCCAGTCGATCTCTGTGACAACTGACATAAGCCGAGCAGTCTTCGCTGCCTCAACCTTTGCCTTGAGCGTACGAACTTCGACATATTTGGCTTGCTCGCTCAGAAGAGTCGCGCTCTTGTCCTGCGCGCTCAGCAGGTTGTTCTGCGCGACCTGAGCGACGAGCGTCGAGCCCGCGTAGGCGAGAGCGACGACGATGAGCACAAGAACCAAAATCGCGAGCATGCCGCGACGCTGTTTGCCTGCCTTCTCGTCTTGTTTGATTTCGGGGGGAAGCAGGTCGGCGCGTGGAATGCCGCCGACGACGAGCTTCTGGTCTTTACGGTTTCCGGTGGGAATCAGGCTGCTCATGCGGCGCTCCCGAGTGCGAGACCGAGTGCGACAGTCATCGACTGCTCAGACACCTGCGGCTTGGCGGACTTTGATACCTCAACCGTGCGGAACGGTTCGGCGGGAAGAATCTGGATCTTTGTGACGTCGCCGAGCGCCTGCGCAAGGCCGGTGAGCCGCGCGCCACCACCCGAGAGGATGATCGCCTGGATGGGCTCGGCCTGACGGCTGTTGGCGAAGTAGTTGATCGTGTTGCGTAGGCTGCCGAGCAGTTCGGTCGTCGAGGCGTGAATGACCTCGGCCGTACGGCGTTCGGCCTCTGACGACACCGGAGCACTTGTGAAGCCGCGCGTGGCCTTTGCAATCTCGGCCTGCTGCGGGCTGATCTCGAGGCGGCTCATCAGTGCCTTCGTGAGGTCGTCGCCACCGACGGGGATCATGCGCACAAACTGGGGAACACCGTTGGTTGTAATTACGACGTTCGTGGTGCTCGCTCCGATATCGATGAGAGCGACAGTTCCGCGGGTGAACTGGCCACGAACGAGTACGCGGCTGAGCGCGAATGGGATGAGGTCGACACCGACGGGCGAAAGGCCTGCCTGGCGTACTGCGTTGACATTCGCAAGCACCGACTCTTTGATCGCCGCAATAAGGAGACCGTTGACTACGGGGCCGGCGTCGCTGACGCCCTCCGAGATCGGGTAGAAGTCGAGAAGGGCTTCGGCAACCGGCACCGGCAGCATGTCCTGAACCTGAAACGGCAGCGATTCGCGAATCTGCTGCTGGCTCATCTTGGGAACCGTGAGGTCACGCGCGAGAACTCGCTGGTTTCCCATTCCGAGAACAACGTCCTTCGACTTGAACTCGCCGGTCGACCAGAGGCGTTTGATTGCTGAGCTCACCGTGTTGACCTCACGCACCTCGCCGCTGCGCACGGCACCCTCGGGCACTGGCACCTCGTGATAGCGAACGATGACGGGCTTCGCCTTGTCGGCGTTCTCCACTTCAACGGCGCGGATGGTGTCTCGACCGATGTCGAGGCCCACTATGCGTGTTGCCATTAGTTGTTTCCCCCCATTGCGGCGGCGTTGCGGCCGCCGATCATGCCAAACCAAAAAGACTGAGATACCAGTTCGCGACCGGTTCGCCGGCGACAATGCCGACCCACGCTCCCCCAAGCATCCACGGACCGAAGGGAATTCGTGTCTTCCTCCCGGCCCGCTTGACTGCCAACAATACAATGCCGAACAGCCCGCCCAGAAGGAATGCCGCGAAGGCGCCGACCGCGAGTTCGCCCCAGCCGAGCCAGGCGAGAAAGAGGCCGAGCACACCGGCGAGCTTGACGTCGCCGAAGCCCATTCCGCCCGGGTACACCAGCACTGCGACGAAGTAGAACGCGAAAAGCGCCGCGGCCCCAATGGCCGCCCGCAGCAGCTGCCCGGGATCACCGGCGAGCAGGCTCGAAGCGGAGAGAAGCACAGCGCCAACCACATAGGCCGGCAGCACTATGACGTTCGGCAGACGAAAGACATCGATGTCGATGAGGGTGAGCGCGATCGAGATGACCGCAAGGTAGGCGAAAGCGACAAGGGCGAGGATCGCCGAGAATGCGGCCGCTGTTGTAGTCGCGTCGAGCAGTGGCGCAGAAAATCCCAGAGCAACAAAAGTCACAGCGATCGATGTCGCGAGCTCAACGAGCGGATAGCGCGGCGAGATAGGCCCGCCGCAGTCCCGACACTTTCCGCGAAGAACCAGCCAGCTAAGCACCGGCACGTTGTCGCGCTTGCGAATTGCCGCGTCGCAGTGCGGGCAGTGGCTCGGAGGCGAGACGACCGATTCGCCGCGCGGCACTCGCCAGATCACGACGTTCAGGAAGGAGCCGACGGCCCCTCCCAGAATCGCCGCGAGAACGAGCAGAACTACAATCACTCGCCGTTGTCTCCACGGTTACGACTTGAGGCGATCGTGAATGCTGTTTTCTCGGAGCCCACGCTGTCACCGTCGAGGTTGGCGTTGGGGATTCCGATCGGCAGGTAGACGAGCGAGTCAGCGTTGCTGAAGTGCATGGTTCCTGTGTAGATCTGGCCACGCCAGCCTGACGTGTTGTTAATGCTCATGTCGCAGGGCGTGTAAATCATTCCGTACACCTTGTCGGAGAGCTTCACGGTGCTGTTGAACTCGATGGGACCAGCGGGCGACACACAGTTGCGGCCGGCGACGGTCGGTTTTCCATCAGGAACCATCAGGTTGAACTGACGCACGTTGGAGTCGAAAGAATCGACCTGCATGTTTTCGAGGTTGATCCCTCTGCCGATGATCGTGATGTTGGCCTTCAGCTTGAGACGAACGGCTGCCGACGAGGAGAAGTTCAGTGTGGCGCAATCGCGGGCGTCGACAACCGTCGGAAGAGTTGTATTGGCGAGCTGACTGAGAAAGACCCTGCCCGCGCCCGACGCGTTGTTGTCGACCTGACAGCCGGTTGCAGGCCACTTGAGTTCCTGCACGTAGCCGGCCGACTGCCAGTCGCTGAAGAGGTATCCGAAGTCGTACCAACCCGGAACACTCGGCGGCGCCTTGGCGGTCGGGCTTGGCAGTCCGGCCTGCTTGATGAGCACAGTACCGCCGACGTTGCCCTGCTGCTTGATGCCGCAGACGTAGCCGGCTTCGTTCCACTGGCCGTTGCACGGCGTGATCCAGGTGTTGATCGGTCCACCGATTGTGAAGTTGCCCGTCACTTTTCCCGACGGGGGGAACGTCGTCGTCTGCGCGGTGTCACTCGAAATAACATTTCCGCCGACCTTGCCGGCGATCGTGCCGAGCTTCTTGGTCCACAGGCTTCCACCGATAGAGCCGTCGGAGCCGAGATCTGCCTGCCCGAGCGACTCGGCGCTGCCCATAATCTTGCCGGCGTTGATGTTGAGCGTGCCCTTTGCGTAGGCGTTGCCGCCCACTTTCGTGCTCGATCCCTCGAGAACGATGTTGCCGCCCGACGCGGTGATGTCTCCACCAACCTGCGTGCCGTTTGTCACGCGCACATCACCCGAAGCCCAGATCCAGCCCGTGATCGTGCAGAAGTTCTCCATCTTCGCGCTGCCATTTTCGACAATGATGTTGCCCTCGTAGGTGCCCGAGTGGGTGCAGACCCAGTCACCGTTCTTCACGCGAATGTCGGCGGTCTCGCCGTTACCCGAGGTGACCTTGAACCCGTTGAATCCGCCGCCAGCACCGACGTAGATTGCAGAGCCCGAAGCCTCGTTGATTTCTGCGGTGAGCACAAGCTCTTCGTAGCTCACGTCGCCACCGGACTGACCGGCCGCCCCATCATCGTTTGCCCAACCGGTCGAAATGAGCCGCACCTGGGTTGTCGCCGCGAGCGGGCAACCGGGTGTCCAGCTACCCGATGAGGTGCCGCGCCAGACGGTGACCTTGTAGGCGGGATCGGTCGACTGGATGTTGGTAACGGCAGTCGTGCACGCTCCCTCAGTCTCAAGGAGCACTCGCCCCGCGGAGATACCGGCGTCGGCCGCCGCCTGTGACTGCACGCTTGCGCGCGTCTGGCTTGTGTAGCCGAGAGCGTGAACCGTCATTGAGCTGACGAGAGCGGCAATGATGATTGTCACCATCAGCACACCGATGACTGTCAGCAGCGCGTAGCCGGACTCGTCGTTCGCACGGCGTGACATGCGGTTCTTTGCCATGTTTAGAAACATTGCGAATGCTCTCCACTCGGATTGCGGCTGTACGCCGACGAAGAAATAACGACCGGGTCTGCGGTACCGGCAGCAACGCTGAAGGTCATGTCGAGGTGCTTGATGTCGCCGTCGAACACCTTGCCGCCTACGGGCTCAATGCCGGTCGCAATGATCGTCCAATTCTTGAACTCTGTCGTCGACGGGCTCGAGATGGCAGACGTTGATGTCTTGAATCGGATCTCTTTTGCCGTCGCCGAGTAATACCAAGCGACGCACTTCCACACGACAGTTGTGTTGCCGCCACGAGCGACGCGAGCAGTGACGAACTGATTGGTACCGGGCACAACCTTTACGGCCGAGGCGTTGCGAATGTCGGTCTGGATCGCTGTCGCCGTGAGTTGACCGGAGTTCGTGGCATCGGTGAGGTTGCTGACCGAGTGCTGGCCGCGCAGACCGTTAATGATAAAACCGCCCGCGATCGTCAGAATCAGCAGGCCGAGCAGTGACGCGACAACGAGCTCGATGAGGGTCATGCCCTCATCACTGGCGAAGCGACGGCGGATCATGCCGCCTTCTCCAGAAAGACGAAAGTTGTCGCCTCTGTGACAGACTCGCGAGTGTCGGTGCGAATGACCTTCACTGTCACGCGAAGCGTGCCGGGGTACGTGCTCGGGCAGGCGCCGATGCGCTTCGTTACCTGAACCTCGACCTTGCGCGAGTCGCGCACGGGAAGCATCCCCTTGACGGTGGCACCTGATTCGAGATCAACGACATCGAAAGGCGCATCGCTCAAGAACGACGTGGCTGCAGCGCAGGTGGTGACAACGCCGCGAGCACGTTCGAGCTGGTCGTTGACAAGTTGTGTGGCCGAGGTGACAGTGACGTTGCGGGCGCTTTGGATAACGGTCGTGGCGAGCACGGGGAGAAAGGCTGCGGCGATCAGGGCAAGCAGAAGCATCGAGACGATGATCTCAATGAGGCCGATGCCGTCATCGGCGGACCGGCGCTTATCGCCTTCAGTGCTTCTCATGCGATCCCCCCGATCGTTAGAAAACTAAAGCCAATGGTGGGGTGCCGCACTGCGGCACCCCACCTGGTGTGTGACGCGAGAATCCGCGCCACGGTTGAGCTTGTTGTTAGTCGCCAGCTACTGCTGTAACGCCCGACTTGTCGGTGACCTGGAAGACAGCACCAGTCGAGCTGGTACCCGTGATCGTGTAGCCGGTTGCGTAGGTACCGGTGGACTCGATGCCCGTGGTGTCATCGCTCTGGGTGAAGCCGTAGTCGCCGAGCGTTGTGTCGTCGAGCTCAGGGATATCCGTGGCCTCGGGGTTGTCAACCTGGTAAGCAACGACAGCGGTCTTTGCGTTCGACAGGTCTGCCTTGACGGCGCTGTCCTTTGCCGAGTTCTGCTGTCCGATGAAGATCGGGATAGCAATCGCGGCAAGGATGCCGATGATGATGACAACAACGAGAAGCTCGATGAGCGTGAAGCCCTTTTCGTTCTCTTCGCGGCGAAGGCGGCTTGCGTCAAGCGCCTTGTTGAGTGTTACGAACATGATGTTAATCCTGTCTGTTGGTGAAAATGGACAGGTGGCCCCCATAAAGATCTGACCCCCGAGACCAATGATGGAGTAACCAACCTTTGGCGGGAATCCCTCATACGGGGGTCACGACACTCGAAGCCGCCCCCAGTGCAGGGGTGAGCGCTCGAATCTACTGAATTTCGTTGTAGATAGTGAAGACCGGAAGGTAGAGCGCGACGATCATTCCACCGATGACAACACCGAGAAACGCGATCATCAGCGGCTCGATAAGCGACGTGAGAGCCTTCGTCATCGACTCGACTTCAGACTCGTAGAACTCACTGATCTTCTCGAGCATGGTCTCCATTGATCCGGAGTCTTCTCCAACCGAAACCATCTGAACGACCATCGCCGGAAAGACCGGTTCGAGCGCGAGGGGCCCGGCGATCGACTTGCCCTGGCGCACCGACTCTTGCACCTTCTTGAGCGAAGTCTCGATGACGAAATTGCCCGAGGTCTCACCAACGATGCTGAGCGACTGCAGAATCGGCACACCGGCGCCGAGCATCGTCGAGAAGGTGCGGCTGAAGCGAGCGATGGCAATCTTTTTGGTCAGCAGGCCAAAGACTGGAAGCTTAAGCATGATCGGGTCGAGGCGCGAGCGCACGGCCTCGGTGTGCTTGTTCTTGCCCCACCAGAAAGAGAACGCGATGCCCGAAGGGATGAGGATCGCGAGAATCCACCAGGCGTTGTTCGAGAGAACAACAAGAAACTGCGTCGGCGCGGGCAGCTCGGCGTCGAAGCCGGCGAACATGTTCTCAAAGACGGGAACGATGAAAATGAGCATGCCGACCACAGCAAGCAGCGCCATGCAAAGAACGATGACGGGGTAGGTCAGGGCGGACTTGATCGTGTCACGCAGCTTGACGTCAGCCTCGAAGTTCTCGGCAGTTCCGAGCAACGCGCCATCCAAGAATCCGCCTGTTTCTCCGGCGCGGATCATATGAATCATGAGCGGCGGAAAAACGATCGGGTGCTTGAGCAGGGCCTCAGAAAGCGACGTGCCTTGCTCGACGTCGGAGCGCACGATTCCGAGAATGCGGGCGAGTTCTTTGTTCTCGGTCTGGTCAGCGAGGATGCTGAGCGTGCGGATGAGCGAGAGACCCGCGCCGATCATTGTCGCCATCTGACGGTTCATCACGGCGAGGTCTTTCAGACCGACCTTGTCGCCGAACCCGGGAATCTTCAGCTCTTTCTGAAGACCGGTGCCGCCCGTCGATTCCTCGACCGTAATCGGTGAGATGCCCATCGTGCGGAGCTTTGTGATTACGGCGCTCTGGCTCGGTGCCTCAATGCGGCCCTTGACCACCTTGCCCGCGGAATCGCGAGCCGTGTACGCGTATTCGATAGCTGCGGCCATCGCTAAACTCCTCGTCCAGAGTAGGAGTCACCGAAGTCGATGCCCCCTGAACCCGCCTTTGCAGTTGTTGATGCTCCCGAAGCCGAGCGCTGAATGAGCTGCTTGAGGTCTTCGAGGTCGTGAGCCTTCTCGTAGGCCGCCGTGTGGCTGATCTGGCCGGCATTGACGAGGTCGGCGAGGTGCTGGTCCATCGTGTGCATTCCCAGGTCGCGACCGGCCTGCATTGCCGAGTGGATCTGGTAGGTCTTGCCCTCACGAATAAGGTTCGAGATGGCCGGGGTCGTCACAAGAATTTCGGTGGCAACAGCGCGCCCGCCGCCGACCTTTTTGACGAGGGTCTGGCAGACAACACCCTGAAGCGTTGCGGCGAGTTGCGCGCGAACCTGACCCTGCTGGTGCGGCGGGAACACGTCGATCACGCGGTCGACGGTCTGCGCGGCATCCTGGGTGTGAAGCGTCGCGAAGACGAGGTGGCCGGTCTCCGCTGCGGTGAGCGCGACGGAAATTGTCTCGAGGTCTCGGAGCTCACCGATGAGGATAACGTCGGGGTCTTGACGCAGAACGTGCTTGAGCGCGTTGTTGAAGCTGTGGGTGTCGTGACCGACCTCGCGCTGGTTGACGAGCGACATCTTGTTCGAGTGCATGAACTCGATCGGGTCTTCGACGGTGACGATGTGGTCGGCACGGGTCGAGTTCACGAGGTCGATGAGGGCCGCGAGAGTCGTCGACTTTCCCGAACCGGTCGGCCCGGTGACGAGAACGAGTCCACGGGGCAGCTGGGCGAACTTCGCGAGCTTCTCGGGAACACCCAGCTCAGACAACTGCTTGATCTGCGTCGGGATAAGACGGAAAGCGGCGCCGATGACGTTGCGCTGCTGGTAGAAGTTCACACGGAAGCGGGCACTCTCGGAGAGCGTGTACGCGAAGTCGAGCTCGAGTTCACGCTCGAAAATCTCGTGGTGCGACGACGACATGATGCTGTGCAGCGCGGTCGTGACCTTTGCGGCATCCCACATCTCGAGTCCGGGGATGGGGCGCAGGCCACCGTCAATGCGCACCATGGGTGGCGAGTTGACTGTGACGTGAAGGTCGGATGCGCCAGCGGCGACAACTGAGTTGAGCGCGGCGACGAGGTCGGGGTCGCTGCCGATCTGACCGGCACCTTGCTCTGGCGGGGAGTTCGAGAGTCGCGACGCCGTCTGCATGGCATTTTCGGCGGGAGCTTCTGCGACGGGTGCCTCGGCGGCCGGCGCCTCGTATGCGGGAGCAGGAGCGGGCAGTTCATACGCAGGGGCCGCTGCGGGTGCCTCGTAAACGGGCGCGGCCGGAGCTTCGTAAACGGGCGCTGCCGGCGCTTCAAAGACCGGAGCGGCCGGCGCGGGCAGGTCGTACACGGGAGCCGAGGGAGCAGGAAGGTCGTAGACGGGCGCCGCAGCCGGCACCTCGAATACGGGAGCCTCGTACGCGGGAGGAGTGTAGAGGGGCGGCGGAGCCTGGTCGAAGGCAGGCGGCGGAGCCGACTGGTACGAGGGCGGCGGAGCCGATTCGTACGAGGGAGTGGGCGGCGGCGCTGACTGGTAGCTCTGCGGCGCGCTGGGCGGCGGCAGTTGCGTGAAGGCGGCAGCGGGGTCGGCAGAGCGACGACCGGCACCGGCAGGCGGGTAGCCTTCGCCGTCGCCGACGGGAATCTCGTAGACGGGCTTGTTCATGCGACCACTCTCATAATCTCGTCAACAGACGTGAAGCCGTGCTGAACCTTGGCCCAGCCATCCATGCGCAGTGTTGCCATGCCCTGTTCGATCGCGACGCGCGAGATGTCGGCGCTCGACGAGCGAGCGACGGCCATTCTTTCGATCTCTTCGGTGACGAGCATGACCTCGTGAAGCGCGATTCGACCGCGGTAGCCGGTGCCCGAACAGTTGGTGCAGCCGACCGGCTTGTACAGCGTGGGCGTCGGCTGGTTCGGGTCGAAGTGAAAACCGAGGTGGTAGAGCTTCTGCGGGTCTTCTTCGTACGCGGTCTTGCACCGGTCGCACAGGCGACGAGCGAGTCGCTGGGCGACGACGCAGTCGAGAGCCGAACCCACGAGGAACGGTTCGATGTCCATCTCGGTAAGTCGCGTGATCGCGCTCGGGGCGTCGTTGGTGTGAAGTGTCGACAAAACGAGGTGGCCGGTGAGCGACGCTTCGATGGCAATCTGTGCCGTCTCGTGGTCGCGGATCTCACCGATGAGCACAACGTCGGGGTCAGAACGAAGAATCGAGCGCAGGGCGCTTGCAAAGGTGAGACCCGCCTTGGGGTTGACCTGCACCTGGTTGATTCCCGCCATACGAAACTCGACCGGGTCTTCGACGGTGATGACGTTGATCTGCGGCTTCGCGACCGTCTGCAGGGTCGTGTAGAGAGTCGTCGACTTTCCAGAACCGGTCGGGCCGGTGACGAGAATCATGCCGTAGGGCTTTGTGTACGACGACTTGAACGCCTCGAAGTTACGCGGCAGAAGGGCGAGGTTCTCGATGGCGAGCGAGCTAGACGAGTTGTCGAGAATACGCATGACGACTTTTTCGCCCCACACCGTGGGAAGAGTTGCGACGCGAAGGTCGATCTTGCGCCCACCATGGCTCACCGACATCCGGCCGTCCTGAGGCTTGCGACGTTCGGCGATGTCAATCTCGCTCATAATCTTGAGTCGTGAGATGACGCCGTTCTGAATGGCCTTGGGCGCCGACTGCATCTCGTGCAGCACGCCGTCAATGCGGTAGCGCACGTGCATCTCGAACTCGGCGGGCTCGATGTGAATATCGGAAGCCTTGTCTTGGATGCCCTGGCTGATAAGCAGGTTCACAAAGCGCACGATGGGTGCGTCGTCTTCAGAGGGTTCGTTCGCTCCGGCAAGCGCGACCTCCTGGCCGCTGCTCTCTTCTTCGAGCGCGCTCGTGAGGTCGCTGAGCTCTCCGTCGGCGCGGTGGTAGCGGTCGATCGCTGCCTTGAGGTCACTGGGAGCAGCGACGACGGGCTTGATCTGCATACGAGCCGCTGCGCGCACGTCGTCGATAGCGAAAACGTCGCCGGGGTCGACCATTGCGAGAGTCAGGATGTCGCCAATAACACCGATGGGAAGCACCTGGTAGCGGCGGCACATCGAGGCCGGCACCATGGCGACGGCCGAGCGGTCAACGGGGAAGTCGACGAGCTCGACGAACGGAAGCTCGGCCTGGGCAGCACGGGCTGAGGCGAGCTGCACCTCTGTGACGATTCCGCGTTCGACGAGAGCCTTGACGGCGTCTTCGTCTTCGCCCCACGCTCCGCTGATGGAGTCGAGGTTCTCGATCGGAACCACTCCGCGAAGGATGAGAATTTCTGTAAGGGATGCCATTGCAATCTCCTCACGAGTAGTGACTGCCGCTGGCCCCCCAGGCGCGGCGATCATGAGAAATATAACGAGATAGCAAACCTAACCGTTTTAGCGAACTAAAACATCCCCCGCAGATGGGGGTGGTGTTGCTGTTGTGGTTAGCGGCCTCGTGTCAGTCGCCGAAGGGCGGTCGACCCTTGCGCGACGGAACCTCGACCGTGTCGTTGACGCGCACTTCGGTGGTCTCGGTGTTGATCTCGTCAAATGACGGGTCGCTCGCTTCGAGCCCTCCCGCAAGAACATCAACGACGATGAGCGTGACGTTATCGCGCCCGCCGCTCGCGAGCGCCTGAGCGAGCAGGTCGTCGGCCGCCTGCTGCGCGCTTGCACCAGATGTGAGAACCGCGCGAAGAGTCTCGTCGTCGAGTTCGCCGGTGAGTCCGTCAGAGCAGATGAGCAAGCGCTCGCCGGTGACGAGGGGGTGCAACCAGAAGTCGGGCGGGCTCTCGGGTGAGCCAACGGCGCGCGTAATGACGTTGCGGCCGACGTACGTCGCTGCCTCTTCTGGCCGAAGGGTTCCGTCGGCGACGAGCTGGGCGACGACCGAGTGGTCGACGGTGAGCTGCGCAAGGTCGGTGCCGTGCACGCGATAGACCCGGGAGTCGCCGATGTTGACAACGAGCCACTGCGGGGTGTCTGCGTGCTCGACGAGCACAACGCCCGTGAGGGTGCTTCCCGCGCCGCGGGTTGTGAACTCTGCGATCGCCTCGACCGAGTTGTGGGCGTACTCGACGGCTTGCGTGACATCGTCGATCGACACAGGGCCGTCAAGCAACTGAGCGAAAGCGTCAATGACTGCCGCGCTCGCCTTATCTCCGGCCTCGTGACCACCCATTCCGTCGGCGACGACAAAGATGGGCGACTCGGCGAGAAGCGAGTCTTCATTCACCGCGCGCTTGTGGCCGACATCGGTCGCCGAGGCGAAAGCAAGGCGAACGTCGCCGAGGCCGTGAGTTGCTTCGGGCACGCTTAGGCCTCCGGGTGGATGTGAACGGGCAGTTCGCCGAGCAGAAAACGCTCGGTGAGTGATGTTGCAACGCCCGACTGCAGTTCGGATTCATCGCTGCCCTCGAGCAGCACAACACCATTTGTCGAGTTGAGGTCAGTGATCTGCCAGGCGCCGTTGCTGAGTTCAATGCGCGCGTGCGTCTTCGACACGGTCTTTGCCGTGTCGTTCAGCGGCACAAGCTGCGCCTCGGGAAAGGCGGGATCAGCCGTTGGGTTGCGACCCAACAACGCGATCTGCTGGCTCAGGCGAATCTTCTGGCCGTCATCGGTCGTCAGCACCCACTGCTTTGTGCGTCGGTTGACGACAACCGTGTGTTCGCCGATCTCGGTTCCTTCAGCCTCGGGCTCAAGCGAAATCGGAGGGGCGGGCGGGGCCGCGTACGTGGCCGGCGCAGGAGGAGCCGCGTAGGTAGGCGGGGCGGGCGGCGCCACGGGGGCGGCCGGCGCAGGCGGGGCCGCGTAGGTAGGCGGCGCAGGCGGCGGCGCATACGCGGCCGGCAGCGAGCCAGGAGCAGAGTGCGCGAACGGGCTAGCGGGCGGTGCGGGAGGAGCGGGCGGCGTCACAGCGACCGGAACCGGCGGCGGGGGTGGCGGCGGAAAACCGGGGGCCGCCGAGATCACAGCGGGAGGCGCGGGCGGGCCAGCCGGGGGCGGCGGTGGCGGCGGCGCGAACGGCGGCGCCGAAATCGGGGCAGGCGGGGTGGATGTCGCGGCCGCCGCCTTGGGAGGCTGAGCGATCGGCGGGGCTCCGTAGGGCACCTTCGTGACGGGCTTGTAGACGGGCTTCGCGTCGGGGTCGATCGCTACGCCCGAGCCGAAGCCGATGACGCTCGCCCAGACAGCGAAGAGCACAACTCCGAAGAAGGTGAAGCCCTTGCCCTTTGAGAAGTGGCGGTTGATCTGGTGAATTGCGCGAATGTAGAAGATGAACCCAACGATGCTGACGCCGGGAACCAGATAGGTGAGCAACCAGAGCGGGTTCTGCTTGCCGAGCTTGAAGAAGGTGATTGTGCCGTAGACCGGAACCCAGGCCTTCCAGCCCTTCGCGCCGAGCTTGCGAAAGACCGCGGCGAGCGCGAGTGACACCCAGACATACGAGCCAATGCTCGCGATTGTGCCTATGAGAAATAGGAGCGGCGACATAAGGGGCGTGTTCTCCATAGTGAGACGACCTTATCCTCTCGTTTCGCGCGTAGCGCGGCGTCATGGGTACCCCTGCCCATCGCGTCCGTAAAGAAAGGTCAGTTAGTCTCAACAACACACGGGGTCGACGTAAGGCTCCACTCACTACAAGGAGTAGGAAAATGGCACAGTTTCTCGGACAGATTCCCGAAGAAGTCGACGCACTCGCAATTGAGTTCGACAACAAGGCGAACGACATCGACACGATCATCTCGACGCTGACCAGCAAGCTTGGCTCGACGACCTGGACCGGTCCCGACCGCACCCGCTTCGAGGGCGACTGGAACAGCACCCTCACCTCGGGCCTTCGCAACGTTGCTGGCGCGCTTCGCGACGCAGCGATCCTTGCACGTGGCAACGCAACGCAGCAGCGCGACGCTTCGGCCTGATCCACATCACACCGATCGCCGGTCGGAACCTTCGGGTTCCGACCGGCGGGTCTCGTTTGAGGGGCAGTTATGAACATCTCAACGGGTCGGGTTGCGCACGCAGCGCAGGAGATTCGCGAGGTTGAGGCGGCCCTTCGCGCTCTACCGCACGAAAACGGCGACGACGCCGATCACTACGACAGCGAGTGGCGCGAGCAAGTGTGCAACCGCCTGCGGATTGCCGCCGTCAAGCTCGAAGCTGTCACTCTCACACACCTTTAGAACTCATTGACGGAGCCCCTCAGTGCCCGACGTTGAACACTCTGGCTTCACGGCCACAGAGCTCGAGCAGTTGCTCGCTCTTCGCCCCGGCCCTTCTGCAGCGGCAATGGCCACTCTTCTTTTGATCGCCACCGACGACGACTCTGCGCTCACGGGCGTCGCTAGCCTTCTGCATCGCGGCAGCGCTCGCGTCACGCCATCGGGCGACGTCGAGCTCGTTGGCAGTGCCGACCAGATCGCCTGCATTCTTACTTCGGCGGATCGCTGGACGGTCTTCGGCGCCAGCGACGCGACCGGCAACAGCTTTCTCGTCGAGTCGCCAGCGGGAAAGCTCATTGCCGAGCCTCGTGGCCATGGCACCTGGTGGTTTGTTCTCCTTCACCCAACGGCGGCCGCGGCGCAGATTGTCACGCAAACCGCCATCGGCCTCGCGCGGCACACCGACCCCGCATCCGTGCTCGTGCGCACAGCCGATACAACTCAGTCGCGCTCGTTCAACATCGGTCGAACGGGTGAGACATTCAGTTTTGCCGCGGGCGAAGGCGACGCCTCCCAACCCGAGATCGCAGTCGCCTACACGAGCGACGACGAGGTGGCAGAGCACCTGTCGGAGTTCATCACCGGCTGGCCGCGACCGCTTGCTCGGTAACCAGAGTTTCCGCCGTTGGGCGGGACATGATTCAATTCGAGAAGCACTCGCCGACGTTTCGCTCAAGTCGGCAGCACTCGCGAGAAGCCTAAGGACCCGATGAGACTCAAGCTCAGCCTCGCCCGCCCCACAGGGGTCATCGACGACATCGTCGTGACAACCGATGCCACAGCCACTGTCGGCGAGGTCGCCGACATGCTTCTCAAGGCAGACCCGCTCGCCGGTGAGGGCCGCGCAGAGCAGTCCGCTACCGGCTGGACACTTCGCGCGTCTGAACCGGGCACAAAGGCGTCAAGCGTTCTCTCGCGCCAGACACCGATTGGCGAGTCTCGCATCGCCTCGGGAGCTTCGGTCAGCGTCGTCTCGAGCGTGCAGCGTGATGCTGGCGCCGCGCCCGTCGCGATCCTGCGCGCCATGGATGGCCCGCTGCAGGGCAAGAGCTATCCCCTCCAGGCCGGCACAAGCATTCTCGGTCGCGATCGCACGAGCGACGTCGTCATCGATGACGCCCTCGTCTCCAAGCGTCACCTGCGCATTGAGGCTGGCGGTGGGGCAACGATCGAGCTCGTCGACCTCAACTCGGCAAACGGAATAGTCGTCGACGGCGGCCCCGTGAGCCGCCTCACCATGCAGACCGGCCAGACAGTGCTCATCGGAGCGACGACCCTGCGCGTCGACATGATCGTTCAGCCAGAAGACCAGGTCGCCGCCGATCTCTCTGGCGCCGTGATGTTCAACCGCTCGCCCCGGGTCGAGGGCCGCTACCCCGGTGACGAGCACGAAGGACCAACGATTCCGAAGGAGACCGACCCGGTTCCCTTCCCGCTGCTCGCTCTCGTCGCTCCCCTCATCATGGGTGCCGTTCTTTACGCCTTCACCAAGAACCCGCTTTCGGTCATTTTCGTCGCACTTTCGCCGATCCTCATGATCGGTACGTGGGCAACCCAAATCATCGGCAATCGCAACAAGCTCAAGCGCGCCATCCAAAAATTCGATGAAAAGCTGGGGCGATTGGATGCGACGCTCGCGCAGGAAGAATTGATCGAACGCGCTGTGCGACTCGCAGAGGCACCCTCGACAGAAGAGGTCATGGCCGACGCCGACACTCGCGGCACGATGCTGTGGACTCGCCGGCCTGAGCACTGGTCGTTTCTCAATGTGCGACTGGGCGTGGGCACCGCACCGAGCCGCAACACGATTGACGACGTCAACACGGCCGACGGGCTTCAGGATTACGTCGACCGCTTCGAGGCTGTCGTCGAGCGCTACAAGTACGTCGCTGGCGTTCCCCTCGTTGAGAACCTGGGCGACGCCGGCGCGATCGGTATCGCCGGTTGGGAGCCGCAGGCTGCCCCCGTGACCCACGCGCTTCTCGCCCAGATCGCGAGCCTCTACTCACCCGCTGAGGTCGCCTTCTCGGCCATCGTAAGCTCGCAGTGGTCGAGCGAACTTGAGTGGCTCAAGTGGCTGCCGCACACCGGCTCGCCGCAAAGTCCGCTGCCCGGGCTGCAGCTCGCCGACTCGACCGCCACGGGGTCGTCGGTGCTCTCGGCTCTCGAAGAGCTCATCGAGGCTCGGCTCTCGGGTGTCAAAGACGGCAATCAGGCTCACCTGCGCGAGGCCGTCGCGTGGGAAGACTCTGCGATGCACGCTGGCTCGACGATCGGTGATGCCGACGAGGGCGACGAGCGTCCGATTACGCCGTGCCTCATCGTTGTTATCAGTGACGACGCGCCGGTTGACCGTGCGCGCCTCATCCAGCTCGCCGAGCGTGCGGGAGCCGCCGGCATCCTGCCGATCTGGATCTCCCGCTCTGTCGCCGAGCTTCCCGCTGCCTGCCGCACAAACATCGACGTCACGGGCGCTGGCGAGCTCGCCACCATCAACTACGTGCGCCTCGGTATGACGATCCCCGAGGTTTCGGTGAGCAGAGTGACAGCCGACCAGGCAAACGTCTTCGCCCGTCGCCTCGCACCCGTCGTCGACGCTGGTGCGCTCATCGCCGATGAGAGCGACATCCCTCGCTCCGTGTCGTTCCTCTCGTTGCTCGGGCCGGACATGGCCGAACAGGCCGACTCTGTTGTCGACCGCTGGCGCCAGAACGACTCCATGCACGACCGCACGCCGGGTGCTCCCCTGCGCAAGCGTCGCGCCGGAAAGCTTCGCGCACTCGTCGGTCAGTCAACAAACGACGCTCTGCACCTCGACCTGCGCACCCAAGGCCCCCACGCACTCGTCGGTGGAACAACCGGCGCCGGAAAGAGCGAGTTTCTGCAAGCCTGGGTTCTCGGCATGGCCGCTGAATACAGCCCCGACCGCGTCACCTTTCTCTTCGTTGACTACAAGGGCGGCTCGGCCTTCGCAGACTGCGTCTCGCTGCCGCACACCGTCGGCCTCGTCACCGACCTGAGCCCGCACCTCGTGCGCCGCGCGCTCACGTCGCTGCGCGCCGAACTGCACTTTCGCGAGCACCTCTTCAACCGCAAAAAGGTCAAAGACCTCATCGAGCTCGAGCGCCGCGGTGACCCGGAGTCGCCGCCCGCGCTCATTCTCGTCATCGACGAGTTCGCGGCTCTCGTCAACGAGGTTCCCGAGTTCGTCGATGGTGTCGTCGACATCGCCCAGCGCGGTCGTTCGCTCGGCATCCACCTCATCATGGCGACCCAGCGCCCGGCCGGTGTTATCAAAGACAACCTGCGCGCGAACACCAACCTTCGTATCGCGCTGCGGATGGCCGACGAGTCCGACTCCACCGACGTCGTTGGCGAGGCGATTGCGGCGGGCTTCGACCCTGGAACACCCGGACGCGGTGTCGCAAAGACCGGCCCCGGTCGACTGACGCACTTTCAGACCGGATACGCCGGAGGCTGGACAAACGACAAGCCCGTTGCATCCGCCGTCGATATTGTCGAGTTGGCTTACGGGCAAGACAAGCGCTGGGAAGAACCGAACGAAGACGTCGGAGAAGACCAGACCGACCTCGGACCGAACGACACGGCGCGACTCGTGTCGACGATGATCGCCGCGACAAAGGTCGCGTCGATTCCGCTGCCCCGCAAGCCGTGGCTCGACGAGCTTGCGCGCGCCTACGACCTCTCGAAGCTGCGCCAGCGCACCGACGCAGAGCTCATTCTCGGCGTGAGCGACGACCCGGCGCAGCAGCTGCAGCGCCCCGTCTACTTTCGCCCCGACACTGATGGCAACATCGGTATCTACGGCACGGGTGGCTCTGGCAAGAGTGCGACACTGCGCACGCTCGCCGTCGCTGCCGCGATCACCCCGCAGGGCGGACCGGTGCACGTCTACGGCCTCGACTTCGCGGCCGGCGGACTCCGCATGCTCGAGACGCTCCCCCACGTCGGGTCGATCATCTCGGGCGACGACTCGGAGCGCATCGCGCGCCTCATCTCGCGCCTGCGCGCGATCATCGACGACCGCGTGCCGCGCTACGGCGAGGTTCGCGCCTCGACGATCGGCGAATACCGCAAGCTCGCCAACAAGCCAGACGAGCCGCGCATCCTTCTGCTCGTCGATGGCATGTCGACGTTCCGCACGGAGTACGAGTACACCGGCATCGGAGGCATCTACCAGGCCTTCCAGCAGATCGTTTCCGACGGTCGCCAGGTGGGCATCCACATCGCTCTCACCGCCGACCGCCCCGCCTCAGTCTCTGCGGGAATCGGCGCGCTCATCCAGCGCAAGGTCGTGCTGCGGCTCACCGACGAAAACGACTACATGCTCGTCGACGCGCCAAGCGACGTGCTCTCTGCTGCATCGCCCGCGGGTCGCGCCGTCGTCGACCAGCTCGAGACCCAGATCGCGATTCTCGGTGGAAGCGTCAACGTCTCAGAGCAGTCCAAGGCCATCGACGCCCTCGCTGAGTCGATGCGCCGCAATAACGTCACTCCCGCGCCTCCGATCGAAAGGCTCGCCGACGAGATTCTGCTCGCCGATCTTCAGAAGCAGCTTCCGGATGTCGCGGTCATCGGTGTCGCAGACGACACGCTCTCGCCCGTCACTATCGACGCTGCCGGCGTCTTTATGATCTCGGGACCCCCGGCGAGCGGCCGCACCACATCGCTCGCCACCTTCGCCCAGGCCGCACGCGCTGCCAAGCCGAAGACGACACTCGCCTACTTCGGCAACCCGCGGTCGCAGATCGGCTCGATGGACCTGTGGGCCAAGCGCTCACTCACCGTCGAAGCGGCGGCTGAGCTCGCCCGCGAGCTGCTGCCCCTCGCCGAGAAGACAGCGTCGGGCTCCGACCACCTCACGATCGTCATCGAGGGAATCTCTGACTTCCTTGGCACGGCGGCAGACCCCGACCTCACGGCCCTCATCAAGGCCGCGAAGCGCAATGACCACTTCGTCATCGCCGAGTCTGAGTCGAGCACAATGTCACAGAGCTGGCCCCTGCTTATGGAGGTCAAGGCCGGCCGACGCGGCTTCGCCCTGCAGCCCGACCCGTCAGAGGGCGACATGCTCTACCGCACGTCGTTCCCGCGATCGAAGCGCAGCGATTTTCCCGTCGGACGCGGCTGGCTCGTACAGGCCGGCAAGGTGCGCAAGGTGCAGTTGGCCCTGCCGAAATAGCCCATCGGGGAGTGCTCCCCATCGCGCGGTTACAGGCTCGGGTCGTACAGTTTCAGAATGTCGCCCGATTCTGCAACCGTTGATGCCCAGCTCGCCCGGCTCGAGCGCACGGCACACGAACTCAAGATGATGCAGATCACCTCGGCGCGCCCGCTGCAGCACGGGCTCACCCCCGGTGCCCCGATATTGGATGTCGCGTCGCAGTGGGTTGTGGCCAACGCCCATGCTGACCTACTCGCTGCCCTGCACGCCTCGCGGCAGCTGCTCGCCCGATGATGCGCTGGGTCGCCACACTCGCGGTCATCGCGCTTGCGCTCACGGGTTGTGCCGCCGCGGCTCCCTCCGCCGACGAGCTCGCCGGCGACTGGACTTTCGACGCATCGGCGAGCGACGGTTTCGACAGCACCGGCACCCTGACCCTCGACGCAGACGGCACCTTCGAGGCGTCGGGCATCCCGCTCGAGGTACTCGATGACAGCGCGGAGCCGCTCACCGGCACGTGGGAGATCACCCAGCGCACCGACACCGGCGTCACAGCTGTCGAGTTGCTCACCGAGACGACGCGCGCGTACTTCGACATCGACGGCGATTCGCTGCTCAGTCGCCCGCGCGGTGAAGAGACGACAGTGCGGTACGTGCTCACGCGCGCGGAGTAGCGGGCGGCCGCGACATCCAATCGTTAAATACAAACGGCCCGCCACCGAAGTGACGGGCCGTTTGTGTGGTTGTTAGTTGTACGTACCGGGCGTGTAGTCGTCAGACGAGAACGTGTCGAAGTCGACGAAGCTCAGGTCGGACTCGCTGAATACCGAGTCATCCGTGAAGATGCGGTTCGGGTAGCGCTCGGCCTTTGCCTCTTCTGTCGCCTCGACGGAGACATCGCGGTAGCGCGCCAGGCCGGTACCGGCCGGGATGAGCTTTCCGATGATGACGTTCTCCTTGAGTCCCATAAGCGGGTCGGACTTGCCCTCCATAGCCGCCTGCGTA
>Ga0247805_1000442_pt1 | contig 21665 bp, 22 predicted proteins | sample UWRJL044104R1_FD_180930 | JGI IMG/M metagenome (GOLD analysis project Ga0247805, IMG submission 180930) | Plant litter microbial communities from Arlington Agricultural Research Station in Wisconsin, United States - UWRJ-L044-104R-1 | ecosystem: Environmental > Terrestrial > Plant litter >... | reverse complement strand
AACATGTTCATCGGCCCGTCGGGCGAGAGCGCGGTCGGTGGGCGCATCGACCCCACGAGCACAACGGGCTTTGCGCTTCCCACCGTGAGGTGCAAGAGATAGGCGGTCTCTTCGAGAGTGTCGGTGCCGTGCGTGATCACAATCGCGTCGACGGTTGGGTCGTTTGTGAGCTCGACGACGCGCCGGGCGAGAGCGAGCAGCAACCCGTCGGTGAGGTCAGACGAGTCGATCTGGGCAAACTGCTCGCTCGTGATCTGTGCGATCCGCGCGATCTCCGGAACCCGTGCGAGAACATCGTCGATGCCCGTAGTCCCTGCGCGATAACCGGTCGAATCGGTCGTGGATGTCGCGGCTCCGGCGATTGTGCCGCCCATCGCGAGCACCCGAACGTGAGGCAGGGTCGTCATGGCTACAGCTTGCCACGCACCCGGCGTGACAGTGCCTCGGCCGCGCTGCGCGTTGCGCGGCCGAGCAGCGTCCACTGGCGGTCGTCGACAGTGCTTGCGCGAAATGTCAGCCCGATCGCGGCGGCCGGGTAGCCGTTGTGGTCGAGCACAACCGCGCCAACAGAGCCGTAGTCATCAACGATGTCGCCGTCTTCCGTGGCCCAGCCTCGTTCGCGGGTCGCATCGAGCAGCGCCGTGAGGGCGGCGCGAGTGACGCGCCCGGATCCGTTGCGTGCGGCGAGATCGGCGACATCCAGGTAAATGGCGGTGACCTGCGATGCGGGCAACGCGGCGAGCATCGCGCGACCGGTTGCGGTGAGGTGGGCGGGAAGCCGCACGCCGATGCTCGTGACAACGGCCGGTGCCCGGGCAGCCGACACCTTCGCCGCGTAGACGACGTCGGAGTGGTGGAGCAGCCCAAGGTGCGCGACAACCGGGAGACGGGTCTCTGCGACGAGCCGCTCGAGCACGGGTGTGGCGAGACGAGAGAGGGCTTCAGACGAAACCACAGAAGAGCCGAGTTCGCCCAGCAGGGGACTGAGCGCATACGCCTGGCTCTCGGGGGTGTGAAGGAGAAAGCCCTCGTCTTGAAGCACACGAAGCAGGTGGTAGGTGGTCGACCGGGGAAGCTCGAGATCACGCGCGACTGTAGACGCGCGAACCGGGCCGCCGTGGCTCGCGAAGTATTTGATGATCTGCAGCGTCTGGCGCGCGGCGGGCACTGTCACTGTGTTCCTTTTGTCTGGTATCCAAGACAGAATAGCGCGACATCCGAATCAAAAACCGTTCTAATGAACCCATGACTACGGTGAGCATCAGCACGGGCGCAGTGAGTTTCGACGAGGTTATCGCGGTCGCGCGACACGGAGCGCAGGTGGAGATTTCGACGAAGGCCACCGCCGCGATGCGCTTCAGCCGCGACATCGTCGAGTCGATGGCCGCCGACAGCCGCCCGCACTACGGTGTTTCGACCGGATTTGGTGCACTCGCCACAAAGCAGATCCCCGCCGAGCTTCGCTCGCAGCTTCAGCGATCGCTCATCCGAAGCCATGCGGCCGGCTCTGGCCCCGAGGTCGAACTCGAGGTTGTGCGCGCGCTCATGCTGCTTCGCCTATCGACCCTCGCGACCGGGCGCACCGGTGTTCGACCGATCGTCGCAGAGACCTACGCCGCAATGCTCAACGCGGGCATCACGCCGATCGTCTACGAGTACGGCAGCCTCGGCTGTTCCGGCGACCTCGCACCACTCTCGCACTGCGCACTCGCCGCGATCGGCGAAGGCCAGGTGCGGGTCGACGGCTACGAGTATCCGGCGCTCGCCGCCCTCGAGGCCGCGGGCATCGCGCCGCTCGTTCTCGAAGAGAAGGAGGGCCTCGCCCTCATCAATGGAACAGACGGCATGCTCGGCATGCTTGTGCTCGCCATTCACGACCTGCGCGCCCTCGTGGCGACGGCAGACCTCGCGGCGGCAATGAGTGTCGAGGGACTCACCGGCACCGATGCGGTCTTTGCGGCAGACCTGCACGAGCTGCGTCCGCACCCTGGCCAGCGCGACAGCGCTGCGAACATGCGAGCGGTGCTCGGAGGCTCTCCGATGCTGAGCCAGCCGACCGAGTTCACCCGGGTACAAGACGCCTACTCGCTGCGGTGTGCGCCGCAGGTTCACGGGGCCGTGCGCGACACGATCGACCACGCGGCGCTCGTCGCCGGTCGCGAACTCGCGAGCGCGATCGACAACCCGGTCGTCACGGTCGACGGCCGCATCGAATCCAACGGAAACTTTCACGGCGCACCGGTCGGCTACGTTCTCGATTTTCTCGCGATAGCCGTCGCCGATCTCGCGAGCATCAGCGAGCGCCGCACCGACCGTTTTCTCGACGCCAACCGCAGCCACGGCCTCAACGCGTTTCTCGCCGACGACCCCGGTGTCGACTCCGGTCACATGATCGCCCAGTACACCCAGGCCGCAATTGTGAGCGAACTCAAGCGCCTTGCTGTGCCCGCGAGCGTCGACTCGATTCCCTCGAGCGCAATGCAGGAAGACCACGTCTCGATGGGCTGGCACGCCGCGCGCAAGTTGCGCCGCTCGATCGACGGACTCTCGCGCGTCGTCGCGATCGAGCTGCTCACCTCGGCCCGCGCCATGGACATGCGCGCTCCCGTGAACCCTGGACCGGTCGCCGCAGCCGTCGTCGCTCGACTGCGTGAGCGCGTCGAGGGCCCGGGCACCGATCGCTATCTCGCTGCCGAAATTGCCGCTGCCCACGACCTTGTTATGGACGGCTCTTTGCTCGCGGCGGCACGATTCGCGGGTGTGAGCATTATTTAAGCCCCAAAAAGAGGAATTTGTATCCGATTCGTGTTCTTGATTCGTTTCAGCCTGTAAGGATGGGGGATGGGATTCTTACAGGGCAGTTCGACACCGGCCGCGAGCCATCCCATCTTCGCGTTTTGGACATGGTGGTCCGAAGGCGGAATGGATGAACTCACGCACGCAGTTTCAACGGGGGAGTATGGCGATCTCCCCGATCGAATAGCGAAATTGACAGGGGCCATCGACCCCAACCTCGCCTGGGAACTCGGGGCCGGAACCTCGGCTCCCTACCGTTTCTCGCTTACGGCGGGCGGGATCGCAGAGCTGCGCCCCCTCGCCGAACGATGGAAGCGCGCCGCACCCGCATCGCGTGACGTCTGGGAGTTCGCGTCGTCGATCGTGCGGAGCCCCGATCCGCTAGAGGGCGACATCGCCCTCGATGGTCGAGTCATCTCGCTCGAGCTCACCCGGTTTGCGGTCAAGTCCGACGAGAAGCGCCTGCGCTTCAACGTTGTTGCCTACAACCCGGAGTTTATGTACCTGAGTCACGAGGCTCGCCTCGGTGCGACCTACCTCATGCTCGATTGGTGCCTCGGCGAAGACGATGTCGAACGGTGGATCGGAACAGTCGATGCCGCGACCGAGGTCGCAACTGACTCGCTCACCGCGCGAGAGCTCGCGGCCAGAGTCGACGCTCTCGCCGCACGCCGAGACGACACGGAATGGGCACTCATCACGCGCTCTGCGCGCAACGGGATTCCCACGATCGCGAGAGTGCGACCGTGGACGCGGTGGATCGATCACCCGCTGCTCGACCAGCACAACATTGTGATTGTGCCGTTTGCCGACATGACAGAGCAGGGTCTTCCCTCGGTCGCGGCGCTCTCCGTGCTGCGCGCCATCGAAGACGACCTCGTCTTTCGTTTCGGCCAGACCGGTCTGCTCGTCGCGCACGAGACCTGCGCCGGTGCGCGCACTCTGCACTTCTACACGGATTCCAACGATCAGAACGTCAGCGACTCCCTGCAGCGGTGGGTCGCGGCGCTCGGTGACGTTGAAATCGACCAGGTCGCTGATCCGAGTTGGCAGCGGGTGCGAGAACTCACGGGGTAATCTTTCGCGATCCGGGAAGTTAGTGACACGTCAACGAGTTGAACGTGGGGTACCCACCCGAAAGGACCTCCCATGTCAATCCTCGTTACCGGTGCCTCCGGACACCTCGGCCGTCTCGTCGTCGAATCCCTCCTCGAGCGCGGCGTTGCAGCCGACACCATCGTTGCGGGAGCGCGCACACCCGAGTCGATCGCTGATCTCGCGGCACGCGGCATCCACACCGTTGCCCTTGACTACACCGATCTCGCGAGCATCGACGCCGCCCTCGAGGGTGTCGACCACGTGCTTCTCGTTTCGAGCAGCGAGGTGGGCCAGCGCGCGATACAGCACGCGAACGTCATCAGCGCCGCGGTGAAGGCCGGAGTCAAGCACCTCGTCTACACGAGCGCACCGGCCGCGAGCACCTCGGCGCTCATCCTCGCGCCCGAGCACAAGGCGACGGAAGAAGCCATCGCTGCCTCGAGCATCCCCGCGACGATTCTGCGCAACGGCTGGTACACCGAGAACTACGCGGGCAACGTTGCGCAGTCCGCGGCGACCGGCGAGCTCGTCGCGAGCGTCGGCGAAGGCCGCGTCGCGAGCGCGAGCCGCAAGGATTACGCAGAGGCCGCAGCCGTTGTGCTGAGCGAGCCCGGTCACGTCGGCAAGATCTACGAGCTCTCGGGCGACATCGCCTGGAACTACTCCGAGCTCGCGGCGGTGCTCTCGACAATCAGCGGTGTGGATGTCGCGTACCGCGCCGTCTCGCCCGAGGAGCACGCTGCTATTCTCACCTCCGCCGGTCTCGACGAAGGAACGATCGGCTTCGTCGTCGGTCTCGACGCCAACACGCGCGACGGCCTTCTCGGCGTGACAACGGGTGACCTCTCGCGCCTTATCGGCCGCGCGACGACCCCGCTCGCCGAGGGACTCGCCGCCGCCGTCGCTTAGTCGGGGCGCTCAGTCGGGGCGCTCAGTCGGTTACTTCCATTCCCACGTGTCGAGGAGCTGCTGGAGAATCTCTTCGCCGTCATCCTCGACCGTGGTGAAGGAGATCACTACGACCTGCACGTCGCCGTTCTCGGTCGGGTAAGCAGTCGGCCCGTAGGCGACGACCGCTGCCTTGTGCGTTGTCTCCTCCTCGGTGGAGTCGACGACTGTGATGTTGGCCTCCTGGCCGCCAAGCTCGCCGCGCTCGTCGGAGATGACGGTGCCGAGGCTCGGGATGAAGTCGGCGTTGAGAAACTCCATTGTGCCGTCGAGGGTGCCGTCTGACCACGCGTCGCTCGTCGAGACGCGGATTGACTCGACCGTGACTGTGCCCCAGATCGCACCGACGCCCGTGTTTGTGAAGGTGCCGTCTTCGTCGAGCTCGCCCCACAGCTCGAGCTGCGTCGAGCAGGCAGCGATCGCCGCGTCATTGACGTCGTTGATGTAACTTGCCGGTCCCTCGAAGGAGTAGCAGGGGGTGTCGATGGCCTGGCTGGTGATCGCGGCCGGTTCGTCACCGAGCTGCTCGCTCTCGTCGACGATCTGCTGCGCGGCCGGGTAGACGACGATGAGAATAACGATCATCACGATGTTCGTCAGAATCGCGATGATCGAGCCGATCAGGCCGCCGATGGCGAGGCCGCGACCGCGGGTTCCGCGCAAAACGAGAATCGCGAGAACGATTCCGACGATGCCGAGCAGAAGCCCGAGCCCGGGGATGAGCCCGGTCAGAAACGCCGCGATTCCCACGATCAGCGCGGCGATTGCGAGTCCGCCTGCGGCCTGCGGGGGAGTCGGATCGACCCAGGGCTGGGGCTGCTGGGGAACGGGCTGCGGCGAAACGGGCTGTTCGTAAGTCATGCTCACGACTCTACGGCCTCGCTGGTGCTACTCCTCGAAAGTATTCACCATCGCGTGTGCCGCCCGCTCGAGGTAGCCCCACATTGTTGTGTCATGCAGCGGCGAGAGTTCGAGCGAGTCGAGAGCCACGCGCATGTGGGCAAGCCAGCGGTCGCGCGCGTCGGGGTTGACCTTGAACGGCATGTGGCGCATTCGCAGGCGCGGGTGGCCGCGCTCTTCGCTGTAGGTTCCCGGGCCGCCCCAGTACTGCTCGAGAAAACCGGTGAGGCGCTGGATGGCGCCCTCGAGATCTTCTTCCGGGTACATCGGCCACAGCACCTCGTCGGTGCGCACGCCCTCGTAGAACTTGCGTACAAGCTTCTCGAACGTGGGCCGGCCGCCGACCTGTTCCCAGAAGTTGCCCTGCACCGATTCGCCGCCCTGCGACATCCTGAGTGTGACGGGGTTCGGTTCGCTCATGACTGGTCCTTGGGAAGCTTGGGCATCGAGCGTGGGTCGGTCGCGCGTTTCGTTGAACGTTTTGAGGCAGGAGCAGCGGGAGTCACCGGCAGCTGCGCGGTCTTGGGCGGTCGGGCACCGCGCACCGACGCGGCGCCCTCGAATCCGCTCAGCACGATGCTGTTAAGCGCGGGAAGTCGCACACCCATCTCGTCGAGCGCGCGCTTGAGGCGGGCGCGCAACTCGCGGGCGACGTCGTCTTTGTTCGCGGGTGCGGTCTTGATAACGAGACGGATAACGATGGCCTCTGCCGAGATCGACTCGATGCCCCAGATTTCGGGCTTCTCGAGCACGCGCGAGCGCCACTTGCTGTCTGTCGCGAGGCCCTTCGCTGTGTCGAGAATGCGTTCCTGAACCGCCTCGACGTCAGCCTCGTACGGAACTGCGAGGTCGATGATGACCCGCGACCAGCCCTGTGACATGTTGCCGACGCGCAGAATCTCGCCGTTGCGCACGAACCACAGGGTTCCATTGACGTCGCGCAGCTGGGTCACACGTATACCCACGGCTTCGACGACGCCCGTCGCGGTTCCGAGGTCGACAACGTCGCCAACGCCGAGCTGGTCTTCGATGACCATAAAGATTCCGTTGAGCACGTCTTTGACGATGTTCTGGGCGCCGAAGCCGAGGCCGGCACCGAGTGCCGCAGTGATGAGCGAGAACGCGCCCGTCGCGCCGGGCGAGATCACCGTGATGATGAGAATAAGCGCGACGATCACAACGATCGACGTCACGGCACTGTTGAGAACGGAGCCGAGTGCGCGCGTGCGTTGAACGACCCGAACCGCCGCGAGGGGCGACGTGAGAAGCGCCTGCGTGTCATCGACGTTTTGCTTGCGTTTTGCACCGGAGACGACCTGGTTGACGACTCTGTTGATCACAAACTGCAGCACAACGCGCACAACGACCGCGACGACAATAATGAGCAAGACTCGCAGCGGGGTGAACGCGAAGAAGGCGTCGACGCTGGTCCAGAGGGCGTCCCAGTCGAAAGTGTCCATAGCCCATCCAGTGTATGCGGCAGGGGAGTTCTCCCCATGGGCACCGGCTGGCAACGACCGTACGATGGTGAGAGATCGAAGGGTGGAATCTGTGGCTGGCGAACTCCTTGGCGCGAACACCGCCGAACTGCGCGAACTCGCCGGTGCTTTCAAGGCCTCGAGCAGCGTTCTCGACTCGATCGAGTCCCAGCTCAACGGCGTTGTCGCGCGCGCCGCCTGGAAGGGCCCCGACGCCGCCGACTTCGAGATGAACTACCACCGCTTCCATCGCCCGAAGCTGCGCACGGCCGCCGATGCCCTGCGCACGGTAAGCGGGCAGCTCGACGCGCAGGCCGCAGAGCAGGATGCAGCAAGCGAGAGCGGGGCGGGCATCGCGACGCTTGCCACAGCACAAACAACCAGGGTGGATGTCGCGGTGCCCCCTGCCTCGACCGACCCCGACGATGTCGCCGCATGGTGGGCACAGCTCGTCGCCGACGACCCGGCGGCTGCCGCGAAACTGGTGAAGGATCACCCCGAGCTCTTCGGTAATCTCGAAGGAATCCCTTACGACATCCGATCGATTGCCAATGAAGCTCAGCTGCCTGACATGATCGACGACGCGCGTGCGGCAGGCGACGACAAGCGCGCTGAATACCTCGAAAACGTGCAGGACGCGCTCGAGACCGACGGCAGCCCGGTGCGCCAGCTCATCAGCCTCGACGACGGACCGCCGGCGCTCGCAGCGATCTCGATCGGCGACCTCAACGAGGCGGCGTACTCGTCATTTCTCGTTCCTGGTATGGGCAGCAACGGCCCCGACACTCCGACCAACCTCACCGAGGCGGCGCTGTCGCTCTGGATGGAGGAGCACTCGCTCGCGACCCACAACGGTCTCGATGGCTCGGTGGCAGTCGTCGCGTGGATGGCCTACGACGCCCCCGAAATGTTTCCGCAGAGCAGTGAAGTCTTTCACGGCGATCGCGCGGTCGAGGGCGGCGACGTGCTCGAAAGCGCGCTGCTCGGGTATGCGGCGACCCGCGACGCGTCGGGGCTCGACTCCTACCTCTCGGTCGTCGGGCACTCCTACGGATCAACGACAGCGGCAAACGCTCTCGCCGACCTGCCCAGGGGGGTCGTCGACTCGTTCACGACTCTCGGTTCTGCCGGGCTCGAGAACTCGATCGGCAGCGCGGGCGACCTCAACACCGCAGACGGCGTCTTCGCGATGCAGGGCTGGGAGTTCGGCGGCATTGCCGGCTTCGGCCGCACGGTGAGCGGCCGGCAAGACCCGACCGACGCCGACTTCGGATCGATAGTTCTCAACACAGAGGTGCAACGTGTCGACGGGGTGAACATGACAAACTCCAACCGCCACGACCTCTACTCTGGCGACAACCCGTGGAACCACCGTGGCTATCTCGACCACGGAACAAGCTCACTCAACAACACGGCACTCGTCAACCTCGGGCTCGGAGACGAGGCAGTTCTTGCCGAGAATTAGAACCGGTGCCCTGACCCTCACCCTGCTCCTGCTGACAGCGGGTTGCGCGACACCATCACCAGCTACTACGGAGAGTTCAATGACAATCGCAGAAGCCGAGACAAGCCTCGAGACGAACCTCGACGACGTTGTCGCTGTCGTCGGGGGCACCTGGGAGAAGTTCGACGTCTCACTCGAGCGCAACTGCGAGGTGTCGCCGGGCATCGCGGGAGTGCGCAACGGCGCGTACCGCACGTCGACTGAGCCCGTCGTCGCGCAAGAGAAGGTCGACCTCGTCACGGCGCACTGGACCGACCTCGGCTACGAATTGACAGAGCGCACCGATGAGGCCGACGTCAGCGTGCTTCGCGTCTTCGCGACGACGCAGGATGGCGCGGAACTGCAGTTCACCGCGAGCGCCAACGCCATGACGCTTGACGGCCTCACGGCGTGTGTTCCCAAATAGCCCAATCGTCGAAAACTGCTCTCCATGTTCGTTTTTAGAGCATTTTTCGACGGATGGGCACCGCTGCCCATCGTCTGAACGACAGGTGTCGAATAACTTGTGAGCATGAAGGTCACACGAATCCTGCCCATACTCGCACTCCCGATCGCACTGTCGTTCGCCCTCGTGGGCTGCGGAGTTGTTGCTTCACCTGCCGACCCAGAGGCAGTACCCGAAACGAGCGAGACGGAAGAGGCCCCAGCAGCCCCCGCCGACGGCGAGATCGCCCCCGCCGGGACACAGGTCGGACTCGACACCTACCTCAGCTACGACTACACGGGCGTCGACGACGTGACGGCAGTTGTGAGCGCGAAACTCGTCAGTGTTGAGCCTGTGAGTGACGCGCAGTTGAAGTTTCTCAACGAGCAGTTCGACCAGCTCGCTGGCTACGACGTCTATCTCGTGACTGTCGACCAGAAGAAGGAATCCGGCGACGCGATCATCTACAACGCCGACTACACAAACTTCAAGGTGATCGATGCAGAGGGAACCCAGGTTCAGGGTGTCACCCTCATCGGCTGGGACGAGTGCTCAACCGAGTCGTTCGACGAAGCCTTCGACACTCAGGGCGAGGTTCTCACCCAGTGCTTCATCGGTGCGTCACCCGCCGGCGGAAACGCTCCGGCTGGCGTCGCCTACACGGGCGGCTACGACGACGACAACCCCTACAAAGACGAGCCGCTGCTGTTCATCAAGTAGACGAGCTAGACCAGGCCGTGTTCGAACGCGAAGATCACGGCCTGCACCCTGTCGCGCAGCCCGAGCTTGAGCAGCACGCGGCCGACGTGCGTTTTGACCGTCGACTCGCTCAGCACAAATCGTTCGCCGATCTCGCCGTTTGAGAGCCCCTCGCCGATCGCGAGCAGAATCTCCCGCTCGCGAGGAGTGAGGGTGTCAAGCGCACTTTCGGTCGCGGGCAGCCGCGCGCCGAACAGGTCGAGCATTCGCCGGGTCACGCGGGTCGAGATCGCGGCTTCGCCCGTAGCAACGGCACGCACGGCCGCGAGCAGCTCGGCGGGGCGGGTGTCTTTGAGGAGAAACCCACTCGCCCCTGCGCGCAGGCCGCCGAAGGCGTACTCGTCGAGGTCGAAGGTTGTGAGAATTATCACGCGCGACGACGGTGACACCCTGAGCACCTCGGCTGTCGCTGCGATGCCGTCGAGCCCTGGCATCCGAACGTCCATCAAAACAACATCAGGCTTTGTGGATGTCGCGAGCCGAATCCCCTCGGCACCGTCGGCGGCCTCACCGACCACTGTGATTCCGGGTTCGGCGTCGAGCAGCATACGGAATCCCATGCGCACCAGGTTTTGGTCGTCAACGATGAGCACCCGGATGTCGTCGGTCATTCGTGGCTCCTCGTCTGGGGAAGTGTCGCGGTGATTGTCCAGCCGCCGCCCGTACTGCCGCTCGTACTGCCGCTCTTGAGCGTGCCGCCGTACAGCGCGACACGTTCGCGCATGCCCACGAGTCCGTGGCCGGTGCCCGGTTCTGCCGTCGAGGCGCCGTCGTCGGCGATCGTGATCGTCGTGAGCGATCGCCGAAACCGTACGTCGACGCTCACAACGCTCGGCGCGACCGCGTGCTTGAGTGCGTTGGTGAGCGACTCCTGCACAATGCGATAAATCGTGAGCTGGGTTGCCGGGTCGGCGGGCTGTTGGCCACGGGTTTCGAGACTCACCGGCAGACCAGCCGTGCGGAAGCGCTCAACGAGTTCGCCGAGATCCCCGACTCCGGGTTGTGGTGCGAGCTCCGCGGGGCTCGAATCGGCGCCGGACTCGCCCTCGGTCAGCACCCCGAGCATTCTGCGCATGTCGGTGAGAGCCGAGCGTCCGGTTTCGGCGACCCGTCGCATCCCGTCAATCGCTCTGTCTGAGTCGTCGGGCGCGATTGCCGCGGATCCCTCGGCGAGCGTGACCATAACGGTGAGGCTGTGCGAGACGATGTCGTGCATCTCGCGGGCAATGCGACTGCGTTCGTCGAGGGCGGCGAGCTGGGCGAGCTGTTCCCGCTCGCGTTCGAGGCGGGCCGCGCGGTCGATGAGAGCCGCGACGTAGCGGCGCCGGTTGCCGATGTTTGTGGCGATGAGCACAACGATGCCGATCGACACCGCCGCGGGAACTCCGCCGTCGAAGATCTGCTGAACGAGGCCGCTGTTGTCCTGGCCGCGCGCTGGCCCGCCCAGAACATAGGCGAGCGTCGACACGGGAACCGCGATCGCGTAGGCGACCCAGGCCGCGCGGGTCGAGCCATAGATCGCGAGGCCGTAGATCGCGAACGGGATGAGGGCAATGTCGGCGACCTGCAGCAGGGGCGCGGCGACGGTCGTTGCTACGAGCGCGGCGACGACGGGCAGCCACGGTCGGCTTCGGCGAAAAAGAAGCGCCCCGGCGCCGAGCGTGAGAACCACGAGCCCGGCGATGACGAGGGGAATCGGTTGGTTCGGCTCACCGGGCACAACAGCCGTGAGAAGCGTAAAACCGACAGCGGGCAGCAGGTAGGCGAGGGCGATAAGGATGTCAGTCGCGCGCGGGTGTCGCGCCCAGAACCTGCGCAAAGCGCCCGGCGGACGAGGAAGCCGCAGGGCTTCTTCGTCCAACCGGGTTCCCGCGGCTGGCGCTGGCCAGTCGCGGGAGGTCGAGTTGTCGGTCACGGTGCGACTTTACGCGTCCCGGCCCTTGAGCAGCAGCGCGCCACCCGCGAGCGGGATGAGCGACCAGAGCGCGACGGTCAGTGTCGACTGCCAGATTTCGAGGCCACCCTCGGCCGGAAGGATCATGCTCTCGCCAGCGGTCGTGAGCATAAACGGGATGAGGTCGATCGCCCACTGTGCCTGGGTGACGCTCGCGAAGACCATCAGGATTGTCGGAAGCAGCAGCAGCACTCCGAGCGCCGCGGCAATGCCACCCGCGCTGCTGCGCAGGATCGTGCCGAAGGCGAGAGCGAAGACCGACACGAGCGAGAGGTAGAGGCACGCGAGAAGCACGCTCGAGACAAACTCGCCGGTAATGGCGGGCTCGACGCCGTTTGAGGTGAGAACCAGAAGCGCGACACCTGCCGATGCGAGGGTGGCGATGAGGCCAACAACAAAAGTTGTGACGAAGAGCACGATTGCCTTTGCAGCGAGAGCCGGAAGGCGTTTCGGCACGGCAGTGAAGGTCGAACGCGCCATCCCGGTCGAATATTCGCCGCTGATAACGAGAACGCCGAGCACCGCCACAACAAGCACCCCGAAGGTTGTGCCAAAGGTCGATGCCTGAATGAGCGTGTGCTCTGGCGAATCGACGAGCGGGCCGAAGTCTTGATTGCTCAGTGCACTCGCGAGCACAAATGACATGCCAAGCGAGACAAGAACGACAATCGCGTACGACCAGATCGTCGAGCGCAGCGAACGGAGTTTGATCCATTCTGAGTGGATGATGCGGCCGAGACTCAGTCCGGAACCTGACGCCGCGCGGGTCGGGGCAATGATTGTGGCGCTCATCGAGCTGCCTCCATGTCTGCTGATGCGAGTGTGTGGTACTCGACGTCGTTTTCGGTGAGTTGCATGTACGCCTGCTCGAGAGAGGCGCTGCCCGGCAGAAGCTCGTGCAGCACAAGGCCGGCACGCGCAGCTGTCTCGCCGACTTCGGCGGCCGTGAGCCCGGCGATCGTGAGCGAGTCGATGCCCGTTGCGGTGATGGCGACCCCGGGTTTTGCGAGCGCCGAGGCAAGTTCTGCGGCCTGCGGGCTGCGCAGCGTGACGCTCGCACCGCTTGCCGCCGCGAGAATCTCGGCGATGGGAGCGTCGGCGATGATCGAGCCGCGCCCGAGCACAATGAGGTGATCGGCCGTGAGGGCCATCTCGCTCATCAGGTGCGACGAGAGAAATATCGTGCGACCCTCCGCGGCGAGCGAGCGCACGAGGTTGCGCACCCAAAGCACGCCATCGGGGTCGAGTCCGTTGACCGGCTCGTCGAGGATGAGGGTCGCGGGGTCGCCGAGCAGCGCCGCGGCGATTCCGAGCCGCTGGCCCATGCCGAGCGAGAAGCCGCCGACACGCTTGCCCGCGACGGAGTCGAGTCCGGTCATACCGATGACCTCGTTGACCCGCGCCTTACCGATGCCGTGCGTCGCGCCCATCGCGAGGAGGTGGTTGTAGGCGCTGCGTCCGGTGTGTACGGCCTTTGCGTCGAGCAGTGCGCCAACTTCGCGCAGTGGGGCGGCATGGTCGGCGTAGGCGCGACCGTTGACCGTGACGCTGCCCGAGGTGGGGCGGTCGAGGCCGACGATCATGCGCATCGTTGTCGACTTGCCGGCACCGTTCGGGCCGAGAAACCCCGTGACGAGCCCCGGCTTGATATCGAAGCTGATGTTATTGACGGCGGTTTTGGCGCCGTACCTTTTGACGAGTCCCTGTGCAGTGATCATGCTTCAAAACTACGCAGCTGGATGTCGCGGCAAATCGACCGGTAGCCCCATCTTCGACTGGCTCACCTCGTACCGCGGTACCACCCCCAGACTGCAAAAAGTGCTCCAGACCCGAGAGTTTGGAGCACTTTTCGACGGTGGGTGTCGCAATGCCGCTCTATGAAGCACTGTCGTGACTAGGCACTGTCGCGCGCCTGAACCAGCAGCGCGCGCTCGACGCCCGCGAGGTTCTCGGTGACGAGACGGCGCAGCGCCGGGGTGTCAGGGTTGGCCGCGAGCCAGGCCTTCGTCGCGTCGACGAGCTGCTGCGACGCGAGGGTCGCGGGGTAGAGCCCGACGATGAGCGTTTCAGCGATGTGGTAGCTGCGGTTCTTCCAGATGTCGGTCAGGCTCGAGAAGTACTTCTCGACGACGGCTTCGAGCGACGCGGGGTCATTCGTGTGCTGGTAGCCCATGCCGGTCTGGCGCACGATCGTGTTCGGCTGGTCGTCGTTGTCGACGAGAAGTTCGAACACGGCGAGCTTGGCCTCGGCGGTCGGGATAGTGGCGCGTGCCCGGGCAGCGGCCTGCTGGCCGTTTGCCGTGTTGTCTTTCGCCAGCGAGGCGTCGATGTCGGCTGCACCGGCAGCGCCGTTGAGCACGAGGCCCTCGAGCAGCTCCCACGAGAGGTCGGTGTCGATCTCGAGCCCGTCGAGTGCAAGCGATCCGTTGAGAAGCCCCTGAAGTGCTTCGACGTGTGCGGGTGTCGAGGCGAGGTTCGCGAAGAACTTCACAAACTGGAACTGGCTGTCAGAGCCGGCCTCCGCAGACTGGGCAAGAGCCCACAGCTCGTCGCCAATGGTCTCGAGCGTCGCTGCGCGCGTCGACGGGTCGACGTACACGCGTGCGACGGTGGAGAGCTGCGTCAGCGTCGTGCGAACCGTCGTCGACTCGGTCTCGGTCGCGATGTTGCCCAGCACAAGGCGCACGTACTCGCTCGCCTTCGACTCACCGTCGCGGGTTGCGTCCCACGCCGAGCCCCACACGATTGCACGCGCGAGCGGGTTCTCGATTGCCGCGAGGTGCTCGATCGCCGTCTCGAGTGATTCGTCGTCGAGGCGGATCTTCGCGTAAGCGAGATCGTCGTCGTTGAGAAGAACAAGGGCAGGCTTGGCGAGACCGGTGAGCTCTGGAACACTCGTCTCCGCGCCATCCACGTCAATTTCTACGCGGTGAACGCGCACGAGCTTGCCGTCTTCGAGGTCATAGAAGCCGATCGCGAGGCGGTGCGGGCGGATCGTCGGGTAGTCCGACGCGGCCTCCTGCAGAACGGCGAACGACTTGATGGTTCCGTCGGCCGTGGTCTCGATCGCGGGGCGCAGCGTGTTGACGCCCGCAGTCTCGAGCCAGAGGGCCGACCAGCCGCTGAGGTCGCGGCCGCTCGTGATCTCGAGCTCGGCGAGAAGGTCGCTGAGCTCGGTGTTGCCGAACTCGTGCTTCTTGAAGTAGGCGGCGACTCCCGCGAAGAAGGCGTCGATGCCGACCCAGGCGACGAGCTGCTTGAGCACCGATCCGCCCTTGGCGTAGGTGATGCCGTCGAAGTTCACCTGAACGTCTTCGAGATCGTTGATCGTCGCGACGACGGGGTGAGTGGAGGGCAGCTGGTCCTGGCGGTAGGCCCAGCTCTTCTCCATCGCCTGGAACGTCGTCCACGCCTCTGTCCACTCGGTGGCCTCGGCTGTCGCGATTGTCGACGCCCACTCGGCGAACGACTCGTTGAGCCACAGGTCGTTCCACCACTTCATCGTGACGAGGTCGCCGAACCACATGTGCGCGAGCTCGTGCAGGATCGTGACAACGCGACGCTCCTTGATCGCGTCGGTCACCTTCGAGCGGAAGACATAGGTCTCTGTGAAGGTGATCGCACCAGCGTTCTCCATCGCGCCCGCGTTGAACTCGGGAACGAACAGCTGGTCGTACTTCGCGAAGGGGTAGGGGTACTGAAACTTCGCCTCGTAGTACTCGAAGCCCTGGCGGGTCTTCTCGAAGATGTAGTCGGCGTCGAGGAACTCGCTGAGCGACTTGCGCGCGAAGATTCCGAGCGGAATAACGCGGCCGTCGCTCGAGGTGAGCTCATCGCGCACAACAGCGTACGGTCCCATCACGAGTGCGGTGACATAGCTCGACAGAATCGGGGTGGGCTCGAAGCTCCACGTCGCGGTGTCGTCGCCGGCGGCAGCGGGCGTGGGTGTCGGCTGGTTGCTGACGACCTCCCACGCGGCGGGCGCGGTCACCGTAAAGGTGAATGTCGCCTTGAGGTCGGGCTGCTCGAAGACCGCGAATACACGGCGCGAGTCGGGAACCTCGAACTGCGTGTAGAGGTACACCTCGTTGTCTACAGGGTCAACGAAGCGGTGCAGGCCCTCGCCGGTGTTTGTGTAGGCGTTGTCGGAGACGACCTCGAGCACGTTGTCGGCCGCGAGGTTGTCGAGCTGGATGCGCGCGCCATCGGCGACGTTCTCAAGCAGCGTGCCGTTGAGGGTCACGGAGTGCACGGTCTCTGTGACAGCGTCGATGAACGTCGATGCGCCCGCCGTCGCGGAGAAAGTCACGAGCGTTGTACTACGGAAGACCTCTGGGCCGGTCGTGACATCCAATGTGATGTCGTAGCTTGTGACGTCGACGATAGCCTTGCGCTCTTGAGCTTCGACTCTGGTCAGGTTTTCTCCGGGCACGCGGCTCTCCTTGTGTTGGGACTTAGCGCTCGTGATCGACGAGCAGCACAAGAATCAACTGTAGTTCTAGCTCACGAGTTGCGGCAGGTTCTGCTGGGTCGGCTGCAGCACATCGGTCGTCGCATCGATGGCCCGCGTCAGAATGCCGCGCAGAATTGCGTCGGGATCACTGACACACGCCTCGCTAATCCCCGTGACCGAGAGCCCGATGAGCAGGTCGATTGTGCGTTCGTCGAGCGGGGCTTTTGTCACGCCCGCGTCGCGCACAAAGTCGCGAGCCCATTTCTCGGCGGCTGGCGCCGAAATCAGAGCGGTGTGGATGTCGCGGCGCAAACCCGCGCCCAGCTCACCGTCGACGTTCGCAGCCGAGAGCTCGCAACGCAGAAGCCCCGCCGCGAGCGCGCGCTGCCGGGTCTCGGCGGCAACGGGTAGCGCGGCCGCGGCTGCGATTGTGCAGACGACCAGCGGAATCTGGGGGTGATAGCCGTTGAGTCCAACGACCGACGGAATGAGAATCGCGAGCTTTGACCGGCCCTGGTTCGTTGTTGTGTCGTTCACTGCCCGGGCTAGCGACGCGAGCACGGGGTGAGTGCACGAGGGATGATCGCTCCACTTCTCGCCGGCGAGGTATGACGCGAACTCCATAAAGCAGGCGCCGCTGCGTGGCGAACGGTGTTTGCCGCGGCTCAGCGTCGGCACTACATCGGGACCGTTTTTGGTGAACTCGCGCATGGCGGCCTCCACTCAGTGGTTCGTAGGTCAATTCTGCTCCCGCTTTCGGCAGAAGACCAGAGCTAGGGTTACGACTATGGCCAGCACAGTTTTCGACCGCTCGCATCCGAATCCCGCCCTCGTCGCTGCATCGCTGCAGGGGAGTGCGCTGCAACCGTTTTGGCTCGACGGTCTCGACATTCCGTCGTTTTCACGACTCGAGTCGATCGAGGAGTTTGACCTCGTTGTTGTCGGTGGCGGCTACACCGGACTCTGGACAGCGCTGCTCGCAAAAGAGCGTGACCCCTCGGCGCGCGTCGCGGTGATCGAGGCGCGCACGCTCGGCTGGGCGGCATCGGGTCGCAACGGCGGCTTTGTTGAGGCGAGCCTCACCCACGGCGAGTCAAATGGAGAGTCACGTTGGCCGAAAGAGCTCGAGCAGCTTGACCGACTGGGGCTCGAGAACCTCGACGAGATCGAGGCGACGGTCGCTACCCGCGGGTGGGACGTCGACTTCGAGCGCACGGGAACGCTGTCTGTCGCGACGGAGGAATACCAGGTCGCGTCGCTTCGGGAGGCCGCCGACGGCAAGACCGAGATCTTCTTCGACGAATCGGCCGTGCGCGCTGAGCTCGACTCGCCCACCTACCTCGCCGGACTCTGGAGCACACGCTCGACAGCGATCGTGCACCCAGGAAAGCTCGTCGCAGAGCTTGCCCGAGCGTGCGCAGAGGCCGGTGTCGAGATCTTCGAGCACTCGCCGGTGCGCGGGCTCGACTCGCACGCCGTCGGCGACCGAGTCGCCGTCGAGACCGTTCACGGATCCGCGCGGGGCAAGCGGGTCGCGCTCGCGACTAACGCCTTTCCCTCGCTGCTCAAGCGCTACCGGCTGCACACCGTTCCGGTCTACGACTACGTGCTAATGACCGAGCCGCTCACCGAGGCGCAGTTGGCAAGCATCGGCTGGAACAACCGCCAGGGTCTCGCCGACCTCGCCAACCAGTTTCACTACTACCGGCTCAGCGCCGACAACCGCATTCTGTGGGGTGGGTATGACGCGATCTACCACTACGGCGGACGCATCCGGCCCCAGTACGACGATCGACCCGCGACCTTCGACACGCTCGCGCGGCACTTCTTCGCGACCTTCCCGCAGCTCGAGGGTGTGCGCTTCAGCCACCGCTGGTCGGGCGTCATCGACACGTCGACGCGGTTCTGCGCATTCTTCGGACAGGCTCGCCAGGGGCGCGTTGCCTACGCCGCAGGGTTCACCGGCCTAGGGGTCGCGGCAACACGTTTCGCCGCCAACGTGATGCTCGACAAGCTTGCCGGGCTCGACACGGAGCGCACATCGCTCGAGATGGTTCGTGATGTTCCCCTTCCTTTTCCGCCGGAGCCCGCTGCGTTTTTCGGCGTACAGGCAACCCGCGCCGCCCTCAATGCCGCGGATCACAACTACGGCAAGCGCAACCTGCTTCTCAAAACGCTCGATGCCGCGGGACTCGGGTTCGACTCGTGATCGACTTCGTTGCTGCGGCTGATCTTCTCCTTTCACTCGAGGTCATACCTCCATCCCAGCTCATTTCGGGTTCGCCCATGACGGGTTTCGCCGAGCTTGGGGAGTTCGACGGCCACCCCTACGGTGTGTGGGAGATGACGGTGGGCGCGATGAGCGACGTCGAAGAGGATGAGCTGTTTATTGTGCTCTCCGGCACCGGGACCGTTGAGTTCTCGACCGGCGAGCGGCTCGCGCTCGAACCGGGAACGGTCGGTCGCCTCACTGCTGGGCAGGAGACGGTGTGGACTGCGACATCCACCCTGCGTAAGGTCTACGTCTCGGGTTCCGCCCAGGGCGGCTAGGGTGAAGAAATGACACGACTATCGCTGGGGATCCCGAGCGCCAGGCGTGATCCTGCTGCTCGACCGCAGTCGCTCGGCCGCCCCGACACCCCCGGCTTGATCGATTCTCACGGCCGCGTCGCCCACGATCTGCGGGTGTCCATCACCGAGAAGTGCTCGCTGCGCTGCACCTACTGCATGCCTGAGGCGGGGCTGCCGAGCATTCCGCGCGAGAACCTGCTGACCGCTCCCGAGATCGCCCGGCTCGTGGGCATCGGCGTGCGCGACCTGGGCATCACGGATGTGCGCTTCACCGGCGGCGAGCCGCTTATGCGTGCCGACCTCGCCGAGATCATCGGGCTGAGCTCCGCGGTCGCCGGGGGCGCGTCGATCTCGATGACGACGAACGGCATCGGCCTGGACAAGCGCATCGACGAGCTCGTGGCGGCCGGACTCACCCGCATCAACATCTCGCTCGACACCGTCGACCGCGACCACTACGCCCGACTCACTCGCCGTGACCGGCTGCCCGCCGTGTTTCTTGGCATCCGCGCGGCGCAGGAGGCCGGACTCACCCCGCTCAAGATCAATGCAGTGCTGATGCGTGACACCCTGGCCGGTGCCGGCGATCTGCTCGAGTGGTCGCTCGCTAACAACTGCCGCCTGCGTTTTATCGAGCAGATGCCGCTCGACGCCGACGAGGCCTGGGCGCGTGACAACATGGTCGACGCGGCCGAGCTGCTCGACGTGCTCGGCGCGCGGTTCACCCTGTCGTCTCCGAGCCGCGAAGACCCCTCGGCCCCGGCCGAGGAGTGGCTCGTCAACGGCGGCCCGCAGACCGTGGGCATCATCGCGTCGGTCACCCGCTCCTTCTGCTCGGCCTGCGACCGCACTCGCCTGACCGCGGAGGGCACAGTGCGCTCCTGCCTGTTCGGCGACGACGAGACCGACCTGCGCGGTCTGATGCGTGGCGGCGCCGACGACGAGATGATCGCCGAGTGGTGGCGCGCCGCCATGTGGGGCAAGCAGGTCGGCCACGGCATGGAGCGCGCCGACTTCGTGCGGCCCGTTCGCAGCATGGGTGCAATCGGTGGCTGAGGTTCTCGTGCGCTACTTCGCCGCAGCAGCCGAGGCCGCCGGCACCGAGGAAGAGACGCTTTCGGCGTCCACGGTCGGCGAGCTTCGAACGATTCTTAAGGATGCGTACGGCGAGCCCATGCAGCGGGTACTCGCCTCCGGATCTTTTTTGGTCGACGGCGTTGTCAGTCGCGACGACGCCCGTTCGTTGGGCGCCAGGGTCGACGTGCTCCCGCCCTTCGCCGGGGGCTGAGCGTTCGAAGGGCGGCTACGGCATTCGCAGCAGCGCGACCCCGCTGAGGTTGATGCGCGGGTGGCCGTCAACGTCGATGATCGTGAACAGCACGTCACCGCAGGTCGAGCAGCGCACAACGGTGCCGGCGCCGCTCAGGTAGACGAGGGCGACAGCAAGCTGGGCGGTGTGACCGCAGCCGGCGCACTCGCCCGCGGCGGTCGTCATGTCCTGCTCGAAGATCTCCGACAGGGTGCCGGCGAGCACATTGCCATCCACGTGAGTCATCAGGTTCCTCCGAAACGCTCGGTCTTGACGCGGGCGGGGTCGTGTCCGAGTTCGACGAGCCAGTCCGCAATCGCCTCGACGAATCCGGTGGGCCCGCAGACGAAGACACTCGGGTCGTCGGACGCGGGGATCGTGTGCTCTGCCAGCACCTCGCGCGTGACGCGAGCGGCGGGCACGCGCCATCCACTCGGCACTTCACGGGTGAAGACGGTGGTGCGACCGTAGGTTGTGGCGAGCGCTTCGAGCTCCGCGGCGAAGAACACGTCGCTCGGGGTGCGCACCGAGTAGAGCAGTTCGAACCGGGCCGTGCTGCCGACCGCGGCGTGCGCGCGAAGCATCGCAACGATCGGCACGATGCCCGAGCCGCCCGCGATGAGCTGCACGGGTTCGGTCTGTTCGGGCTTCCAGACGAACCAGCCGCCGAGCGGGCCGCGCACCTCGAGCTCGTCGCCGACCGCGAGAACGTCGACGAGAAACGGCGACACCTCGCCGTCGGGTAGCCGGTCGACTGCCAGCTCGATGCGGTCACTGCCGTCGGCGCTCGCGATCGAGTACGACCGGGTCGCTGTGTAGCCATCCTCTGCGGTGAGTCGCACGTCCACGTGCTGACCGGCGATGTTGCCGCCCCAGCCCGGCACGTCGAGCACGATGCTCCGGCCGCTCGGGGTCTCCTCGCGAACACTCACGACGCGCCCCGACTTCCAGCGGCCCACTACCAATAGCGCTGCTCCTGCCAGGGATCGCCGTAGATGTGGTACCCGTTCTGCTCCCAGAACCCGGGGTCGTCGTTCGCCGTCATCTCGAGCGAGCGAATCCACTTGGCGCTCTTCCAGAAATAGAGGTGCGGAATGAGCAGCCTCGCCGGCCCGCCGTGCTCCGGGTCGAGCGGCTCGCCGTCGAACTCGAACGCGATCCAGGCCTTGCCGTCGAGTAAATCGTCGAGCGGAACATTTGTTGTATAGCCGCCGTAGGAGTGGGCCATCGTGTAGTCGTAGCCGGTCTCCACTTCGGCGAACAACGTGTCGAGCGAGACACCGCGCCACGAGGTGCCGAGCTTCGACCATCGGGTCACGCAGTGGATGTCTGTGCTTACGTCGTCGACGGCGAGAGCCTGAAGTGCGGCCCAGTCCCAGGCGTGCTTCTCGCCGCTCTCGGTGGCGATCGAGAACTCCCACTCGTCAAGGTCGACGCGCGGTGTCGGACCGGCAGACAGCACGGGAAAGTC
>Ga0247805_1000441_pt1 | contig 21672 bp, 15 predicted proteins | sample UWRJL044104R1_FD_180930 | JGI IMG/M metagenome (GOLD analysis project Ga0247805, IMG submission 180930) | Plant litter microbial communities from Arlington Agricultural Research Station in Wisconsin, United States - UWRJ-L044-104R-1 | ecosystem: Environmental > Terrestrial > Plant litter >... | reverse complement strand
ATGCCTCAGTATCCCAATAAGTAGATCCGCCGTATTTTTCTCCGGTAAAACCTTTTGGTCCAATATTCAAACGGGAATCTTTTCCAGAATAGGTTTGGTTTAACTGGAAGATGTTGAAACGAATTCCCTGTTGTGCTTTTACATCGCCTTCAATGGTAATATCCGACATTTCCCAGATTTTGCTCCAGGCTTCAATTTGATTTTGAAGCAAAGCATCATATCCTAAACTAACGGCAGATTTAATTATTTTTTCGGCTGCAGCCAAAGTGTTTTCATGATTTAAGGAAACTGTATACCCGCCAATCTTCTGAATGGCTGAGGTTTGCCCTTTTGCAATAATAGTTCCGTAAGTAAACTGAACTTTATCCTGAGTTGAATCAGTTGTTGATGGCGAAACATGAATGTTTTCACCATTTGCCAGAATCGTATTGTGCATGAAAGTCGTTACTTTGAAATGTGTTTTAAAAGTCTGAGCGGTTACAAAAGCCTCATTTGATCCCTTTTTTACCTCAAGCGGTTCCCAGAATTTTTCTTCCCAGTTGGCATCTTCATTCGTAACTCCGGCATCAATGTAAGGCTTGTAAACTATTTTTGCGTCTTTGTTTAAAGGGGTGATTTCGTATTTGATGATTCCCGCTTCATCCAAATCCAAAGAAAGAAAACGACGTACATTTATCGAGATTTCCGTTCCATTTTTTAGAGTTGCTTCAAAAGAGCGATTGTACCAGCCTTCTTTCATGTTCAGTTCCCTGCGGAAGTTTTTTACCTCAGTGCATTTACTAAGATCCAGATTTTCCTCGTTGATTTCAACATTAATTCCAATCCAGTTGGGCGCATTAAGGACTTTTGCAAAATATTCGGGATAGCCGTTTTTCCACCAGCCTACCTTGGTTTTATCCGGGTAATAAATTCCGGCAATGTAACTTCCCTGAAAAGTTTCACCGGTGTAGGTTTCTTCAAAATTGGCACGCTGTCCCATAGCGCCGTTTCCAAGACTGAAAAGACTTTCGGATGATTTTACGCTGTCAGTATCAAAGCCTTCTTCTATGATGGACCAGTTGTCTGGTTTTATATAATCCTGATTCATTTTTTCTTTAATTAGATAATTGGGCAATTCTTATAATTAGATAATGTGTCAATTAGAAAATTAGATAATTATTTTCCGAAATTATTTATCCATAATTGCTTGTTATTTTACTCTTTAATTAGATGTTTATATTTTTAAAGTATCTTAATTGGTTGTCAATTGCGGCTTTATGTCATTATCTAATTATCAAATTGACACATTGCCACATTCTCGACTAACCAATTAGTTTCTCGATAAATGTTGAATCGATTTCGGTAAAATCTTTAAAAATGTATTTAGCTTCATGTAGAATTGTTTCCTCACCAATTCCTACACTCACCATTCCTGCTATGTTTGCTGCCTGAATTCCTGCAACAGAATCTTCGAATACGATTGCATTTTTTGGATCAATGTTTAGTAATTGAGCTGCTTTTAAGAAAACTTCCGGATCCGGTTTTGCATTGGTAACATCGTTTCCATCAACAATAACATCGAAATAGGAAATAATTCCGGTTTTCTCTAAAATTGGTCTTGCATTTTTGCTGGCAGAACCTAACGCAATTCCCTGGTTTTTATCTTTTAATAATTGAAGAATTTTAAAAACTCCCGGAAGAATCTCGCTTTCGTCCATGTCAACCAGATAAGATAAGTAATCTTCATTTTTTTGAATCAGCCATTTGTCTTTGTCTTCCTGAGAAGCGTGAACGTTTCCTAATTCAAGAATAATGTCTAACGAACGAACGCGGCTTACTCCTTTAAGTAATTCGTTATGTTCATGTGTGAAATTAATTTTTAATTCCTGAGCGATTTTCTGCCAGGCTAAAAAATGATATTTGGCGGTATCGACAATGACTCCGTCAAGGTCGAATAGGAATGCTTTTTTCATTATAAGGGAAATGCTATTTTATTATTTTTGGATAGTATCGTCTACATCTTTTACTTTGTAGACTAAAAGAGCAGCAATTAAAAAGCTAACTCCGCTGGTAATTAAGGCGTAAATTGCTTCTCCGTTGTAAAGGTATTTTACAATTGGGCCGCCAATTAATGCATTCACAATTTGTGGAATAACAACGAAGAAGTTGAAAATCCCCATGTAAACACCCATTTTTTTCGGTGCGATGGAACCAGCAAGAATCGCATACGGCATTGCCAGAATACTAGCCCAGGCAACTCCAATTAAAATCATTGGCAATACAACCCAGTCTTCATTTGGCATAAAATAAATAGAAATTAATCCAATTCCTCCAATGATTAATGAAACGGCGTGAGTTGATTTTCGTCCGATTTTTTTAGCAATGTAAGGAAGGAAAAACAGTGCTATGACAGCAGAAACTAAGTTGTAAACACCAAACAGAATTCCTACCCAGTCACCAGCGTCCTGATATTGCTGGCTTGAAGTATCGCTTAAAGGCAATCCGTAAATGTGATGTGCGATGGCGGGAGTGGTAAAAACCCACATACCAAATAATCCAAACCAGGAAAAAAACTGCACCCAGCTAAGCTGACGCATGGTTGTTGGCATTTTTGCAAAGTCTGTAAAAATGTCTGTCAATTTTGATTTTTCTTCTGTTGGAATATCTTTTTCGCTTTGAGGATCTTCAAAATTAGCCAGTTCTTCCGGAGAATATTCTTTGGTTGTAAAAAGGGTAACTAAAATGGAACCAATTAAAACCGCTGCTCCAATGATAAAAGATAATTTCAGGTTTAAAGGAATACTTCCCGGAACAGCATTATTCGAAATGTCCAGCCATTTTGTTAAAACATAAGGCAATGCCGAACCAATTACCGCTCCAAAACCAATCAATGAAGTTTGAATACTAAAACCGGCCGTACGCTGATCAGTTCTTAAATTATCACCAACCAAAGCCCGAAAAGGTTCCATGGCAATATTAAAAGAAGCATCCATGATCATTAACATTCCGGCTCCAACCCATAAAGCAGGCAATACTGAAATGAAAATATTAGCCTGAGGCATTAAAATTAAACCAACCGAAGCCAGGATTGCGCCAACCAGAAAAAAGGGTTTTCTTCTTCCAAACCGTCCCCAGGTTTTATCGCTGTAATGACCAATAATAGGCTGCACTATTAATCCCATAAGAGGAGCAATAATCCAGAACCATGACAGTTCATGTACGTCAGCACCAAAAATTTGAAGAATTCTGCTGGCATTTGCATTTTGAAGTGCAAACCCCATTTGTATTCCCAGGAATCCGAAACTCATATTCCAAATTTCCCAGAAACTTAATTTACGCTTTTCCATTATCGTAATTTGAAAAAATTATACGATAAGCGCTTTGCTTATCAAAACTTACTGTTTTTTTCGAAGTAAAAGTAAAAGCCTTGATGGCCGTAAAAGTATAAATTAATTTTAGATATATGCTAATAAAAAAGCCATAAATAGTATTTATGGCTTTAGAATGTGTTGATTTTAAGAAAATTAGTCAGTAGATTCTCTTTTTATAAGATGCGTTTCTATTACTTCTGTGGTATAATTTTCGTTTTCTTCTTCATCGTCTTCATGTTCTGATTCAAGCCTTTCAATAAGCATTTTAGCCGCTTTATTACCCATTTTTTTTCCGCTTTGGCTTACCGTTGTAATGCTTGGTGAAGAATATTTAGAGATAATTCCGTCGGTAAAAGCAATTACTGCTAAATCCTCTGGAATTTTTAAACCCATTTTATTGGCAGTCTTGATTATGGTAACAGCAAAAAGTTCATTTACGGCAAAAACGGCATCAAAAGCCCTGTCATGCAAAAGTTGGCTGATGGTTATTTCGCACGTATCTACATCTTCAATTTTGATGATTAAATCTTCATTGAATGGTAATCCGTTGTCCAATAGTGCTTTTTCGTAACCGTCGGTTCTCAATTTCCCAACACTTACATAATCTACAGTTGTTACAAGAGCGATTTTTTTTCTTCCATTGTCAATTAAACTCTGAACTGCCTCATAAGCCGCCGCCTTATCATCAATGATGACTTTATCACATAAAATATCATTTGTCACGCGGTCAAACATCACGACTGGCATTCCCTGATTGATGACTTCCGTAATGTGGTGAAAATCACCTTTGAATTGTGTTTCTTTTGAAAGTGACATAATAAATCCATCGATACTTCCATTGGCCAGCATCTCCATATTCAAAACTTCCTTGTCAAATGAATCACCGGATAAACAAATAACAACACTATAACCATTTTCATTGGCAACCTGTTCTATCCCGTCAATAACGGTAGAGAAAAAATAATGTACAATTTCCGGAATGATAATACCAATACTTTTGGTTTTTCGGTTTTTTAGACTAAGAGCGATGTTGTTGGGCTTGTAATTGTAAAATTTGGCAAAAGCCTGCACTTTTAACCGGGTTTCTTCGCCAATTTCAGAACTGTTTCGCAGTGATTTTGAGACGGTTGAAATAGATACATCCAGCTCTTTTGCAATCTGTTTCAGGGTCACTTTTCGCTTCATAATGCTAATTTGAAAAAAATGTTATTACTAATAAAGGTATGTTTAATTTTTGGAAATCTTAATTTTATCCTTAAAAAACCGACATAAAATATAAAGTTGTCAACACTACCACGTTTTCGTAAACCAATAAAAATGATCTCGTGTTGAGCATGTTAATTAATTCCTAATTTTGAAATTCGAAGTAAAATTAAAAACTTAACTAACAATCACAAACTCAAACTAATTTAAACAAAAAGTATGAAAACAATTTCGAAAAAGTTGTTATTTTTATTCCTGCTGTTACCGTTTTGTATGCTCGCTCAAAGCACTTTAAACGGTTCAGTTGTCGATAAAGCGACAGGACAACCAATCCCGGGGGTAAATGTAAATGTACAAGGTGCTCCCGGTGGGACATCAACAGGTTTTGACGGTAATTTTCAGTTGTCAAATGTAAGAAACGGAAACAAAATAGTAGTTTCTTTTATTGGATATAAGACAGCAACCGTTGATTACAATGGTCAAAAAACGGTAAGCATTTTATTGGAAGAAGACACTAATCAGCTTCAGGAAGTTGTAGTGCAGGTAGGCTATGGAACTGTTAAGAAAAAAGATGCAACAGGTTCCGTTTCACAAATTGCAGCAAAGGATTTCAATAAAGGAATTAACGTAACTCCTGAGAGTTTAATTAGCGGCCGTATTTCGGGTGTTAATGTAACCGGAGGAGGAGCACCCGGAGCAAAAGCGGATATTAGAATTCGTGGTGGATCTTCTCTAAGTGCATCAAACGAACCATTAATAGTTTTAGACGGACTTCCTTTAAGTAATGCCAAACCAGAGGGAGCAACCAGTATTTTATCTACTATTGACCCTAATGACATAGAATCATTTACAGTTCTTAAAGATGCTTCTGCTGCTGCAATTTACGGATCCAGAGCAGCAAATGGTGTAATTGTTATTACAACCAAAAAAGGATCAAAAGGCGGTGTAAAAGTTAATTTTAGTTCTCAGGTAGGTGTCAATACGGTAGCCAATACAGTTGATGTAATGAGTGCAGACCAATTTCGTGAGTTGGTAAATACAAAAGGAACTCCAGCACAACAAGCCTTATTAGGGAATGCTAACACCAACTGGCAGGATGAAATTTTTCATACAGCACTTACAACAAACAATAATATTTCGGTAAGTGGTTCTTTATTTGATAAATTGCCTGTAAGATTATCTGTTGGTAATGTTGACAATCCAGGAATTCTAAGAAATACTTCTTTTGAAAGAACTACAACATCGTTGTCGTTAAATCCTGTTTTATTTGATAATCATTTAAAAATTGATATTAGCGGGAATTTATCTTTTGGTAAAAACCAATTTCAGGATGAAGCTGCTGTAATCGGAAGTGCTATTGGATTTGACCCAACACAGTCTGTTTATGAAGCAGGTTCTCGTTATGGGGGATACTTTGAATGGTTGGAACCAAATGGTAATTTACCATTATTGCCGTCTAGAAATCCTGTGGCAAGATTAAACCAGGATGAAAGAAGATCAACTTCTACCAGAAAATGGGGTAATGTTCGATTAGATTATAAGCTTCATTTCTTTGAAGATTTAAGAGCAGTTGTTGAAGCAGGTATTGATAGGTTTGATAGCAGCGGATACACTGAAGTAAGTACTCAGAGTGCTTTAGGGTTTCAGCCAAAAGCTTTTAGTGACCCTGATTATGTTAATTTAGGAAACTATTCTACTTATACAGATGCGCTTCAGAATAAAAACTTAAATGCATATTTTAATTATACTAAGGATTTAGGGAAAATTAAGATTGATGCTACGGCGGGTTATAATTACCAGTTGTTTCAAAAAGAAAAATATCAATCCGGAGAAACAAGACAGCCAAATCCTAATGAAGATGTAACTACAGATCCGGATGTTAATTTACAATCTTTCTTCGGACGTTTGAATTTAGGGTATGACAGTAGATATTTATTGACTTTAAACTACAGAAGAGACGGAACTTCTCGTTTTTCTGAGGACAACCGATGGGGAAATTTTGGAGGTGCAGCTTTTGCATGGAATTTATCTGAAGAAGAATTCTTAAAAGATAATGCTACTGTTTCAACTTTAAAATTAAGAGTGGGTTATGGTACTACGGGTCAACAGGATATATCAGCTCAGTATGACTATTTAAGAAGAGTGACATTAGGGACAATTAATTCACAATATCTTTTTGATGGCGTTATTTATAAAGCTGCCCGACCTGAGGGCTACAATCCGGATATAAAATGGGAAGAATTAGCAGAAATTAATGTTGGTATCGACTATGGATTTTTCAACAACAGAATAACGGGATCCCTAAATTATTTTGATAAGGAATCAACTGATTTACTGGCAGAAATTGCAGTTCCTGATGGAGCCAATATCAGAAATCAGGGTTTCTTTAATATTGGTAGCGTCAGAACAAAAGGAATCGAATTTAGTATTGAGTCTGATATTGTTAAAAATGATAATTTGACCTGGAATCTTGCGTTTAATACTACTTTCATTGATCAGAAAATCTCAGATTTAGGAACAACAGTTCCTGGTTTTCAAGGTTATTTAGCAGGAGATAATATTGCGGGAGGAAATGGAAATAAAATTCAGATTAACTCAGTAGGATTTACGCCAAACTCATTCTTGGTATATGAACAATTATATGATGCAAACAAAAGACCAATTCAGGGAGCTTATGTTGACAGAAATGGAGATGGAAAAATTGATGCCGGAGATCGTTATAGATTTCATAAACCAGCTCCGGATTATACATTTGGTGTGTTTTCAACTTTAAACTACAAAAAGTTTGATTTTACCATGAACTGGAGAGCAAGTTTAGGAAATTACATTTTTGACAACGTAAGTTCTAATTTAGGTTATTCAGATGCTGGTTTAAGAAGACAGACTGATTTGTCTAACGTGAGTTCAGATTATTTTAATACAGGATTTAATTTTGAAGATAATGGAACACAGCGTTACTTGTCTGACTATTTTGTAAAAGATGCTTCTTTCATAAAATTAGACAACGTTACTGTTGGATATACTCTTGATAAAGCAATCATAAAATCGGCTTCATTAAGATTTACTGCTGGGGTTCAAAATGTTTTAATTCTTACGAAATACGGTGGTTTAGATCCGGAAAAATTTAATGGAATTGATAACAATGTTTATCCACGAGCAAGAACATTCTTGTTTGGAGTGAATGCCAATTTCTAATATCAGAGTCAAATCAAATTAAAAAATAACAAAATGAAAATATCATTTAAATATATAACTTATTTTTTCCTTTTCGTTTTAGGATTAAGTATGACGTTTACATCGTGTACCGACGATCTAAATGTGACGCCTAAGGATGATGATGAATTTTTATCTGAAACCTTTTTTCAGGATCCGGCATCCTACAAACAAGTATTGTCAAAATTGTATGCGGGTTTGTATGTAGGTGGTAATGATGGGGATAATACTCCTGATATTGCAGGACTTGGTGGTGACTTTAGCAGTTACTTAAGGTTGCTTTTCGTAACACAGGAGTTTTCTACAGATGAGGCAATTATTGCCTGGGCTGATGGAGCTTTACCAACATTAAATACACAAATGTGGTCTCCGGCCAATGAGTTTTTGGAAGGAACTTTTTCCAGAGCATTTTATCATATCAGTGTTGCTAATGAATTTTTAAGACAAACTACTGACGAGAAACTGACAGCCAGGGGTGTCGATGCCACTTTAAAAGCCGAAATAGCTACTTTTAGAGCTGAAGCTCGTTTTTTGAGAGCTTTTTCATATTATAACCTAATGGATTTGTTTGGTAATGTGCCTATTACTACAGAAAATGATCCGGTTGGTTTCTATTACCCGCAACAAAAAACAAGAGTGGAAGTTTTTGCTTTTGTAGAATCTGAATTAAAGGATATTGATAATAGTCTTGCCGCTTCAAAAACAAATGAATATGGAAGAGTAGATAAAACAGCAGCTAAGTTTTTATTAGCAAAAATTTATTTGAACTCCAAAGTTTATACAGGAGTTGAAAGAAATAATGAAGCTGCAACATTAACAAGTGAAATCATTACCAGTTCTGGATATGCTTTCGCAAATGTTCCTTACAGTCATTTATTCTCTGCGGATAATGATAAAAATGGTGCTCAAAGTGAGATTATTTTTCCAATAATAGGAGATGGAAATGCCATCAGAGCTACCGGCGGAGGAATGAGTTTTATTATGCACGCTTCTATTGGAGGAAGTATGAATGCTGCGTCCAGAGGAATGGACGGTGGATGGCAGGGAATCAGAACTCGCAGAGAGTTTGTAAATCTTTTTCCGGACGAAACGGCAACTGCAGATAACAGAGGTACTTTTTACACAGCAGGTCAGTCAAAAGACATCAATAATGTAGGAACTTTTACAGATGGTTATGCTGTAACAAAATACATTAATAAAAACGCAGATGGTTCTGCTGCTCAAAGAAATGATATCCCGGATATCGATTTTCCTGTGTTCAGATTGACGGATGCTTACTTAATGTATGCGGAAGCTACAGTAAGAGGAGCCTCATCAGGAAATATCAACACAGCTGTGGGTTATATCAATCAAATAAGAGACAGAGCAAATGCGGCTAATATCACTGCAGCAGATTTGACCCTCAATTTTATTTTGGATGAAAGAGGAAGAGAATTATTCTGGGAGTGTCACCGAAGAACTGATTTAATTCGTTTTGGGAAGTTTACCGGAAATTCTAAAATCTGGCAGTGGAAAGGCGGATCTATTAATGGAACTTCTACTGAATCTTATAGAGACTTAATGCCAATTCCTGCAAGAAATATTCAGGCAAACCCAACATTAGAACAAAATCCAGGATACTAACTAATCTTATAAAAATAATAAAAATGAAAAATATACATAAAATTTTAATCGCATTCATTAGTGTTTTAGCAGTTTCATGTGATGCTGATGATGTAGAAAGCAGACCAGTAATTGAAGAAGCAACTGCTCCGGTATTGTTGACTCCAAAATCCGATTTTAATATCGTACTCCAAAATACAAATGCAGATAATCTTGCAACAACCTTTGTTTGGGATGATGCACAATATGATGGCAGTGCGACAGTTGTTAATTATACAATCGAAATGGCAGAAGCGGATACTAATTTCGAGACTCCTTCCGTAGCCGCTACAACAACGGATAAGTTTAAAAGTTTTACTGTGGGAGAATTGAATTCTGCGGCCTTAAATGCTGGTTTTGCTCCTTTTGTAGAAAGTGCTATAGATGTACGAATCAAATCAACAGTTGGTGGAGTAGGATCGCTTCCTCAGGTATCTAATTCATTTACAATAAAAGTAACTCCTTATCCGGCATGGCCAAATTGGGGTATGATTGGTAGTGCAACTGCTGCTACAACCGGAGGTGACGGTTGGGCATCTGATGTGAATTTAGATTATGATTTAGCCACAAAAAAATATTCAATCACAATTGATTTAGCGGTTGGAGAAATCAAATTTAGATTAGATGATGCATGGACTACTAACTTTGGTGATGATGGTAATAATTTAACTTTAGATGCAGGAGGTGCAAATATTGCAATTCCATCGGCGGGCAATTATACTATTGTAGTTGATTTCACAGCTAAAACATACACCATTAATAAAAATTAGTAATTTTTAATTAATAAAAAAGGCTATCTGCGGATAGCCTTTTTTTATAAAATTTATAATTATGAAAAAAACTATACTATTAATTTTCTTTTTGTTTTCGGCAATTACATTTGCTCAACCACAAACCGCAACTTATTCAGTAAATCCATCCACTTTTGAAGAAAATACTGCGGTAACCATTACCATTAATGGAAGCAGTATCAATGAAAGTGCCTGGGGAGTTACAGGAAACGCACTGTATCTTTGGGCATGGGCTTTTGACACAAATGATACTACTCAAAAAGGAACACCTTTAAACGGTTCCTGGGAAGCATCTGATGAAGCCAGTAGGTTTACTTACAACTCTGCAACAGATACCTATACCAAAACTATCACGCCTGCTATTTATTATAATATAACGGGAATAGGTAAAATAGGCTTTTTAGTTAAAGCGAAAAACGGAACTGGTGACAAAAAATCTCAGGATATTTTGGTTGAAGTGGGATCTTTTCAGGTAAATCTTAGTGCTCCAGTTGAAAATAGTGCTACAATTTTAGCCTCTGGATCTAGTTTTACTATTAAAGCAACGAATTCTAATGGAGCTGCTAATTATACTTTAAAAGCAAATGGAAATCCTGTAAATACTAGTTTGGGGACTTCAAATTATTCCTATACTGTAACCAATATTACATCAAATCAAAATTATGAGTTGTCTGCTATCCAGGGAGCAATAACCATTAGTAAAAAGTTCTCCGTTATTGTAAATCCAAATACGGTTTCTCAGGCTATGCCTGCTGGTTTAATTGATGGAATCAATTACGATATAACAGATGCAACAAAAGCTACCTTAGTATTAGATGCGCCATTAAAAGATTTTGTGTATGTTGCCGGAAGTTTCAATAATTGGCAGCCAACATCGGCCTATGCCATGAAAAAAGATCCAATTTCTGGTAAATTTTGGTTAGAATTGAACGGATTAGTTTCAGGTGAGAACAATATGTATCAGTATTGGGTGGTAGACGCTACACCATTGGCAAATTCTCCATCAATGGTAAAAACAGCGGATTCTTATTCCACATTAGTATTGTCTCCTTTTGACGATTCAGGAATACCGGCAATAAATTATCCTAATCTTCCTGTTTATCCCGCCGGACAACAATTTGAAGTAAGCGTTTTAAAAACAGGACAAACTCCATACAACTGGCAGATAACCAACTTTACAAAACCTGAAAAAGATAAATTAGTAGTTTATGAAGTTTTGGTTCGTGATTTTGATGCCAATAGAAATTATCAAAGTCTAATCGACAGGATTGATTATTTTAAAAATCTAAAAGTTAACGCCATTCAGTTAATGCCTGTAATGGAATATGAAGGAAATGAAAGCTGGGGATACAATACTTCTTTTCATATGGCTTTGGATAAATTTTATGGTACTTCTGATAAATTAAAAGAATTTATCGATTTGTGTCATCAAAACGGAATTGCAGTTATTCTCGATGTGGCTTTGAATCATGCCTTTGGAAGAAACCCTATGGTAAGAATGTGGATGAACGATCCTGATGGAGACGGATTTGGATCACCTACTATAGAAAATCCTTACTTTAATACAGTGGCGAGGCATAGTTATAATGTTGGTGAAGATTTTAATCATCAATCAATCAGAACCCAGAATTATGTTAAACGTGTTATTAAACAATGGGTTGAAGAATATAAAATTGATGGTTTTCGTTGGGATTTAACCAAAGGATTTACTCAGAATTGTACGGCTTCAGACGAGACTTGTACTAATGCTTTTCAGCAGGACAGAGTAGATGTTTTGAAATCATATGCAGATTATTCTTGGAATTTAGATCCCACACACTATACAATCTTCGAACATTTAGGAACTGATTTGGAAGAACAGGAATGGGCGAATTACAAAGTTGCAGAATCACCAAGCAAAGGTATTATGATGTGGGGTAAAATGACAGATCAGTATAATGAATTATCTATGGGATATACCAGTAATATCTCGAAAATAACAAGTTCAAGTCGCGGTTTTACAGCTAATCGGTTAATGGGCTACGCCGAAAGTCATGACGAAGAACGGTTAATGTATAAAAATATTCAATTCGGAAACTCTACTAATGCAGCTCATAATGTAAAAACAGTCAATACAGCTTTATCCAGAATGTCAGCTATTGGAGCAGTTTCATTATTGGTTCCGGGTCCAAAAATGATTTGGCACTTCGGAGAATTAGGATGGGAATCTTCTATTTTTACTTGTAATAATGGTACCGTAAATGATCCTTCGGCTACTATTGCAGGAGATTGTAAATTAGATACAAAACCACAGCCACAATGGACAGGAAACTGGCTAGGAAATGCTGCCAGAAGTAAAATTTATAATGATTGGTCAAAAATGATCACCATGAAAATTGCGGAACCGGTTTTTTCAGGAACAGTTTCAATGGCTAACACAAGTTCTTTATATCCAAATATTAAGATTTCAAATGCAAGTTTAGCTGCAACTCAGCTTAAAGATGTATTGATTATAGCCAACTTTAATGTAACTACACAAAATGTTGCAACCGGTTTTTCATATCCTGGAACATGGTATAACCTAATGGATGATACCACAATAAATATAACCGATGTAAATGCTGTCATGAGTATTCCGGCTGGAGAATACCGAATTTATGGAAATAAACAGGCAAATTTAGCTATTGAAGATTTCGAAAAAGGGAATACCGTAAGTTTATATCCAAATCCTGTTTCAGATTATTTTACATTGAATGTTTCGGTATCCAAAGTTGAGGTATATTCTATTTCCGGGCAATTAGTGAAAAGTTTTATGGCAAATGCAAATACGGATTTTCAGTTTAGCGTGAGTGATTTAAAGACAGGGTTGTATATAATAAAAGCTTTTGAAGATAATGACAAAATTCAAGTCTTGAAATTTATTAAGGAATAGATTTGAATATTTTTGGTTTGGTTAGTAATGTAAAAGGGCTGTCTATTTGTACAGCCCTTTTATTTATATTTTAATTTTTTATTCTTTTTTATCATATTCTCCCATTAAAGCAAAATAACCAAAGGTTCCAAGTCCTAAAACTATTAAAGGTGTAAGGATAAAGAGAATGATGATTCCAAATACCAAATCCTCTTGTTGATCCGATAAAAATTTTGGCAGACCAAATTCAAAAATGCAAAAATAAGCTGCGGCAATTGCCAATACAATCCATAGAATTCCTAAGACTTTTTTTATTAGATTCATTTTTCAGCAGATTAAAGGTGATTATTTTTGTTTGTATTATCAATATAAATCATTCCGATTACAAAACAAACCGAAGCGATTACGATTGGATACCAAAGTCCATCGAGATAAAAGTCGGTTTTGCCGGAGCTTTTGGCATGTGTTACAAAGTAAGTTGAAATGGCAGGAAGCAAACCTCCAAAAATTCCGTTTCCAACATGGTACGGTAAGGACATCGAAGTATACCTGATTTTAACCGGAAACATTTCAACCAAAAAGGCAGCAATGGGCCCGTAAACCATTGTGACAAATAAAACCTGAACAAAGACAAGGAAAATCAACATCCACTTGTCGTGTGAATTGATTGTAGTGGAAATACTGACATGCGCTTCTTTTTTACCTGCAAAAAGTGTCTTTTTTTCAACTAAAATAGTTCCATCAGTAAACTCTCTGTGTGTAGTATAAACAGAATCTTTAACAGCTGTTACTTCTACAGAAGTTTTTGCTTTTTCTGTTAATTCCGTTTTCAGCGTCACGTCAGTTGTGGTATACATTGCCTTATAAATTGGTCGATAAAGCAATATGGCAAGAAGCATTCCGCCCATCATAATGTATTTTCTTCCAATTTTATCACTCAGCCATCCAAACAGAATAAAAAATGGAGTACCTAATAAAAGAGCAATTCCCAACAAACTATCTACCTGCGAAGAGTCTATATTCATTACAGTTTTCATGAAACTCATAGCATAAAATTGTCCGGTGTACCAAACTACTCCCTGACCCATTGTAGCGCCAAATAATGCAAGTAGTACAAATTTTAGGTTATATCGGTTTCCAAAACTTTCCTTTAAAGGATTAGTACTGGTAGTTCCTTCTTTTTTTGCTTTGGCGAATTCAGGGGACTCATCCATATTTTTTCTGATGAGGTAAGAAACTCCCACCATAACGATTGAAACCCAAAACGGAACACGCCATCCCCAGGAATCAAAATCTTCAGCCGAGAGTACATTTTTTGTCACCAGAATGACCATCAATGAAATGAATAAACCAACGGTTGCAGTAGTTTGAATCCAGGAAGTCCAATAGCCGCGTTGTCCAACAGGGGCATGTTCAGCAACATAAGTAGCTGCTCCTCCGTATTCGCCTCCCAGTGCAAGGCCTTGGAGTAAACGCAAAATCAAAACCAATAAAGGTGCGAGAAATCCAATAGTTTCATAGCTGGGAATACAGCCAATTAAAAAAGTAGAACCACCCATTAATAATAATGTAGCCATAAAAGTGTATTTACGACCAATAATATCACCAAGTCTTCCAAAAAATAAAGCACCAAAAGGGCGAACTACAAATCCAGCGGCAAAAGTCGCCAATGTAGATAAAAATGCGGCGGTAGGATTGTCACTTGGGAAAAATTTTGTTGAAATTACAACAGCTAGACTTCCAAAAATATAGAAATCATACCATTCAATCATAGTTCCCATTGAAGAAGCCGAAATCACTTTCCAGATGCCTTTTGTAGATGTAGTACTCATAAACTGCAAATAATGTAATTGGTAATAAATAAATAATTGAAATATTTTTTTACGAATATAAAAGATATTTATTTATTTGGCTGATACTTTTTTAACAAAAGCACATTAATTGTTTGTTTTACACTATTGGGTAAAAAAATCTTCTGGGAATGAATGTGACAAATTTTTATCGAAAATTACACAAATTTCGTTTTCAAACTTTACAGTAATTTTAAATTTTAGCGTTATTTAGGAGAAGTATAAAAACAAAAAACCCGAATATTGCTATTCGGGTTTTGTGGTACCTCCAGGGATCGAACCAGGGACACATGGATTTTCAGTCCATTGCTCTACCATCTGAGCTAAGGTACCTTGCGTATTACATCACTTTTTGTCTATTTTCATAGCGTTGTGTGAACGTGTTTGCGGGTGCAAAGATAGAATCATTTTTCGTTTATCCAAAACATTTTTTTAAAAAAATCAATTCGTACCTTCGCATTGGTAAATAAAAAAATATGGTTTTAACTGTTGATGTTGGTAATACCCGAATTAAAGCTGCTGTTTTTGAGGGAAGTACTGTTTTGGAAAATTTTGTTTTTGACAAAAATGAACTCGAAAAAAAAATTAAAAATATTTTAAAAAAATTTCAAAATTGCTCTGATTTGGTTGTGGCATCCGTCGGAAGTATCGAAAAAATATCTTTTTTGGCTTTCGAAAAACAGCTGAATGTTCATTTTTTGACAAATGAGGATTATTTTCCTTTTATTAATAAATATGAAACGCCAAAAACATTAGGGATTGACAGAATGGTTTTGGCCGCAGGAGCAACTTTACGGTTTCCTAAACAAAACAGATTGGTGATTGATGCAGGAACTTGCATAACCTATGATTTTATCGACGAGTTTGATAATTATCTGGGAGGGGCTATTTCTCCGGGTCTGCGCTTGCGGTATGAAGCCTTGCATAATTACACAGCCAGACTGCCTTTGCTAACTTTGGAAATTCCGGAATCCTATACAGGCAGTTCTACCGCACAGGCAATTCATTCAGGAGTAGTCAATGGATTCGTCTATGAGATTGATGGTTTTATCGATGAATATCGGGAAAATTATTCAAATTTTATAATAATTTTAACGGGTGGAGATACAGATTTTTTGGCTAAACGATTAAAAAATACCATATTTGCCAATTCAAATTTCTTGCTTGAGAGTTTGAACCAAACATTTCAATATAAAATCAAAAATGATTAAAAAAATTATAGTAAGCACCTGTCTGCTTATATCGTTCGTTTCATTTGCTCAGCAAGGCACAGCTTCTCCTTATTCATTTTACGGAATTGGTGATATGAAGTTTAAGGGAACTCTTGAAAACAGATCTATGGGAGGTGTTTCGGTTGAACAGGATAGTATTCATATGAATGTCGAAAATCCTTCCAGTTACGCAAATTTGAAGCAGACTACTTTTACTATTGGAGCTACTTACGGCACATCTAAACTAAAAACAGATGAGCAAACTGCAAAAGCTTCAAGATCTACTTTTGATTATCTGTTGGTAGGAATACCTATGGGCAAATTTGGTGCAGGATTTGGATTGATTCCGGTTTCTTCCGTAGGATATAAGATTCTAAATGACAATTCAGCAACTCCGGGACTTACAAGCAGTCAGTACGAAGGTAAAGGAGGCGTGAATAAGGTTTTTCTTGGTTTAGGATATAAGCTAAAGCCAAACTGGAATATTGGAGCGGACATCCAGTATAATTTTGGAAAGATTGAAACGACAAGTCTGGAAGCTATTTCAGGAGTGTCTTCCAGTACAAGTGAAATTAATACTTCGAGGCTTTCGGGTGTTAATTTTAATATTGGAACAATGTATCAGACAAAAATAAAGGAAAAATTAAATCTGTACACAAGTCTAAACTATACTTTTTCCAGTAAGTTAAAATCAGAGAGTGAGAGAATTATAAGAGTAAGTTCAGATCCGGATCAGGTAGTTTTGCCTTCTAATACAACAAATCTGGAATTGCCAAGCCGATTAACATTGGGCGCAGGTATAGGTGAAGCCAGAAAATGGCTTGTAGGTACTACGCTGGCTTTTCAGGGCAGTGGTGAATTTAATAACTACTATAACACAAGTGAAGATGTTCGCTATGAGAATTATTCCAAATATGCAGTAGGAGGATATTATATTCCAAATTACACCTCTTTCTCGAGCTATTTTAGCAGAGTTACCTACAGAGCAGGATTGAAATATGAAAAAATCGGATTAGTCGTGAATAACGAGTCAATAAACGATGTCGGAATGACAATTGGCGCCGGATTCCCAATAACAGGATCATTTTCAAATGTTAATTTTGGAATTGAATTTGGTAAAAAAGGAACTGTATCTTCTAATTTGATTCAGGAAAATTACATCAACTTTAGTCTTGGCTTTTCTTTTAATGATAGATGGTTCGTGAAAAGTAAATTCAACTAACATTTAGCTTTTTTAAGCTCAATACAATTACTACATTTGGCAAATGAATTTACCAAAAAAACATACTATTATAACCGTTGTCACAGTTTTTGCTGTGACACTGTTTTTTGGATGCGAAAGTAATTTTAAGGAAGTTCAGAAAATTAATTTTTCTGAATTTATTCCAGCTGGGGATACCGATACGGCTACAATAAAATATACAGATTCAGGCCGTATTACAGCAGTACTTAAAAGCAGGAAAATGTTAGATTATTCTAATGTTGAATTTCCTTTTACGGAATTTCCCAAAGGAATCGATGTGACGTTATATGATAAAAAACAAAAACGTACTTTTATAAAATCAAATTATGCCGTGTCTTATAAAGACACCGGATTAATTGATTTGCAGGGAAAAGTAAAAATAACTTCTGAAACCGGGCAGATGCTTGAAACGGAACAATTGTACTTTGATCAGAAGAATGAATGGTTTTATACGGAGAGAAAATTCAAGCTGACGGATGCAAAAGGGGTTTCGAATGGTCAGGGAATTGATTTTAGCAAAGACTTTAAAATAATTAATTCACAGCGAATAACCGGCGAAATAGAAGCCGACGAATAAAAATACAATTATGGGTTATTTAAAATATACACAATACATTTATCTGGCATTTGCAATTTACTTTATTTTTGATGGGGTAACTAAACTCAACGAGGGTAGCGATACTTTCTGGTTAAGTTTTGCCATTGCAGTAATGGCTATTTTTATGTTTTTCTTCAGGAGAAAATTTGCAAAGAAATTTGACGATAATAAAAAGAAGTAAAAAATGGAAATTAGTATTATAATACTATGTTTAATACTATCAGCCTTCTTTTCCGGAATGGAAATTGCCTTTGTTTCTTCTAACAAAATCTATCTTGAAATTGAAAAAAAGCAAGATAATTTCATTTCAGGAATATTAACCAGACTTACTGAAAAGCCTTCAAAGTTTATTGCCGCTATGCTCATTGGAAACAATGTGACATTAGTGATTTACGGTTTTTATTCAGCTGATCTGATTTTGAAATATATTGGACATTTCGGATATCAGTTTTCTGATTTAACTACACTTGTAATTCAAACCGTGATTTCTGTGTTCATAGTGTTGTGTACGGCAGAATTTTTTCCAAAAGTTTTTTTTCAAATATACGCCAATTCACTAATCAGGATTTTTGCTATTCCGGCCTATTTATTTTACCGCCTGTTTTACTACGTTTCCACTTTTTTTATATGGATTTCCGATTTGCTATTAAGGAAGTTCTTTAAGACAGAAGGAGATGAAGTGCAATTGTATTTTAGCAAAATTGAACTTGGTAATTATATTCTGGAACAAATGAGTTCTGTGGAGGAAAATGAAGAAGTCGATTCTGAAATCCAGATTTTTCAGAATGCTTTGGAGTTTTCAGGAGTAAAAGCACGGGATATCATGACACCCCGAACAGAAATTGTGGCTATAGATTTGTTTGACAGTATTACGGATCTTAAAGATTTATTTATTGAGACAGGGTATTCTAAAATAGTGGTAAGCCAGAATTCATTGGATGATATAGTAGGTTATGTGCATTCTTTTGATTTGTTTAAAAAACCAAAAACCATTAAGTCGGTTTTAATGTCCGTTGAATTTGTGCCAGAAACTATTTTAATAAAAGATGCACTGAGTTTGCTGATCAAAAAACGAAAGAATGTTGCCGTTGTTTTAGATGAATATGGCGGAACTTCAGGAATAATCACAATAGAAGATATTGTAGAGGAACTCTTTGGTGAAATTGAAGATGAGCATGATCTGGATGAAGAATTAATCGAACAGCAATTGGGGAATAATAAATATCTTTTTTCAGCCAGGTTAGATGTTGCCTATTTAAATGAGACATATAAATTAGAAATTCCTGAAGAGGATTCTTATGGTACTTTAGGGGGGTTTATTGTGGATTTTACAAAAGATATTCCTCAAAAAGGAGAAAAGATAAAAATTGGAAACTATCATTTTTTGATAGAAGAATGTTCAAACAAAAAAATCGATTTAGTGAAAATGACGATAAAAGAATGATTTTTTTTCACTAATTAAAAAAATTGCGCAAAATAAAAGGCTAGTTGTATTGTTATTAATTAGATAATTGTATTTTCGCAAACTGAATATAAAATTAACAACAATAGAAATGGCAGTTTTAGCAAAAATTAGACAGCGTTCCGCTTTATTAATAGGAGTTATTGCACTTGCATTATTTGCATTTATAATACAGGATCTTTTTAGCAGCGGTACTTTTAGTCAAAGTTCAAAAGATGTAGGAAGCATCGATGGAAAAGATATTTCATTTGAAGACTTTAGAGTTAAAGTTAGTAATGTTGAAAAAAGCGGGCAAGGAATCACTTCCACTGAAGCTGCAAACAGAGTATGGGATCAGGAAGTTTCAATTGCTTTATTGTCAACTCAATTTGACAAATTAGGATTGAGAGTAGGCGAAAAACACCTGCTTGAAGTTTTAAAATCTGATCCGAATATTGGTAAAAACCCAATGTTTTTAAATGCTGCAGGTATTTTTGATATTGTAAAATTCAAAGAATATTTTAAAGCAAATCCTGAAGCGGCTCAATTTATTACTGAAAAAGAGAAAGATGCAGCATTAAATGCAAAATTCCAAATCTACAATACATTAGTAAAATCAGGCCTTTACACTACTGCAAGTGAAGGAAAATTGAAATATGAAATGGAAGCCAATAAAGTAAACTTTGCTTATGTTGGTGCTTTATATTCTTCTATCAAAGACAGTGAAGTGAAAATTTCTGATTCGGAGATTGTGGATTACATGAAGAAGAACGAGAAAAAATTCAAAGCAGATGCTACTCGTGAAATCCAGTATGTTTTAGTTGAAGACAAACCTTCAAAAGAAGATGAGGCTGAAATAAAATCTAAAATTACCTCTTTATTAAAAGGAAGTGTTGTTTACAATGCTAAAACTGGTAAAAACGATACATTAGCTGGTTTCAGAGATACAAAAAATATAGCTGAGTTTGTAAATGCTAATTCTGATGTTCCTTACGATTCAACTTATATTGCTAAAAATTCTTTACCTGCAGTTGATGCGGACAAATTATTCAGTTTAGCTCCGGGAGAAATTTATGGTCCGTATGTTTTTGGAAGATACTATGCAATTTCTAAATCTTTAGGATTTAAACCAGGTGTTAATGCAAAAGCAAGCCATATTTTAATTGGATATGAAGGTTCTCAGACGCCAAACACCAAAGAAAAAAGAACTAAAGAAGATGCTAAAGCAAAAGCAGAAGAAATTTTAGCTCAGGTAAATGCTAATCCTGATAGTTTCATGATGCTGGCTTTCACAGCATCTGATGATTCATCTGCTCAGCAAGGTGGAGATTTAGGATATTTTGGACCAAATCAAATGGTAAAACCATTTAATGATTTCGTATTTAGTAATCCTATTGGAAAAGTGGGATTGGTAGAAACTCAGTTTGGTTTTCATATTATTAAAGTTACAGACAAACAAGACGGAATACGTTTAGCGACAATTGCTCAAAAAATTGAGCCTTCTGACGCTACTTCTGATAAAATATTTACATTGGCAACCAAATTTGAAATGGATGCTGCTGACAAGGATTTCAATGCTACAGCTAAACAATTAGGTTTAAAGGTTGCATCTCCGGTAAGCGCAAAAGCCATGGATGAAGCTTTTGGACCATTAGGAAACCAGCGTGCCATTGTAAGATGGGCTTTTGACAAAGAAACTAATGAAGGTGATGTAAAACGTTTTGAGATTGCTAATGTTGGTCATGTGATTGCACAATATAAAAGTGAAAATAAATCAGGATTGATTTCTGTAACTTTGGCAAGACCTTATGTTGAGCCAATCTTGAAAAACCTGAAAAAAGCAGAACTATTAAAAGCTAAAATGACAGGTTCAAATCTTGATGCAATTGCAAAAAGTGCAGGTGTAAAAGTACAACAGGCAACAAATGTTACTTTGGATAACCCGGTTTTACCTGGTGGAGTAGGACAAGAGCCTAAAGTTGTGGGTACAGCATTTGCTTTATCTGCGAACAAGGTTTCTGCTCCAATTGAAGGAAATACAGGAGTTTATGTTGTGAAAAACATCAGTACCATTAAAGCTCCTGCAATTGCAAATCACGCAGAGTACGTTGCTAAAGTTAAAGCTCAAAGTGCTTCTGATGCCAGCAGAATTTTACCAGCGTTGAAAAACAATGCTAAAATCGAGGATAACAGACTACAATTCAATTATTAGTTTAGTAAAATAGAAAAAGAAAACCCAAA
>Ga0247805_1000439_pt1 | contig 21791 bp, 17 predicted proteins | sample UWRJL044104R1_FD_180930 | JGI IMG/M metagenome (GOLD analysis project Ga0247805, IMG submission 180930) | Plant litter microbial communities from Arlington Agricultural Research Station in Wisconsin, United States - UWRJ-L044-104R-1 | ecosystem: Environmental > Terrestrial > Plant litter >... | reverse complement strand
TATAGAGACGCAATTACAGATAAAGCGTTTGATCATGGCGGAAATACCGATTGGCAAGATGTAATTTACAGAACAGCAATTACTAAAAACAATGCGCTTTCTTTTGCAAAGCAAACTGAATCAGGAAATTATTATGCTTCGTTAGCGCATATGGATCAGGAAGGAATTATCACTAACAGTAATTTCAAACGTTTATCAGGTAGAATCAACGCTTCTGAATCATTTTTAGATAACAAACGTTTAAAGTTAAAAATGAATCTTACAGCAAGTGAGACTAAAGATAATGGAGTGCCAACCAGTGATGATGGAGGTTCAAACGGACAATTAATTGTACATACTTTGATGGCAAACCCAACAAGATCTGTATTTGATGCCGATGGAAAGTACACTAACTTTAACATGAACGCTCATTACAATCCAGCTTATTTATTGAGTATCTATGAAGATGAAACGCGTACACTAAGAGTTTTAGGAAACTTAGAAACTTCTTTCAGAATTGTAAATGGATTAGAATATAAATTAAACGTAGGTATTGACCGTTCTACATCTGAAAGAAATACTACTATTTATCCTAATATTACCGATTTAAATCCTACAGGAAGATACGTTCAGAATAATTTAGAATCTAAAAATTCTTTATTAGAGCATTATCTAACATACAATTTATTATTGGACAAACATAAGTTTGAAGCCTTGGGAGGTTTCTCTTATCAAAAATTTGAAAGATCAGGAACTAATTTTACTATCGAAAATATTACAGATAGAGGAGTAGGTGTAAAACCATCTATCAATCCTGGTTTTGAAGGAGAAAAACCAGTAATTACAGGTTACGCTCAGGAAAACGAATTGCAATCTTATTTTGGAAGATTAAACTATACGTTTAATGATAAATACCTTTTAACTGCTTCGATGAGAGCAGATGGTTCAACTCGTTTTGGAGAAAATAATAAATACGGATACTTTCCTTCTTTTGCTTTAGGATGGAATATTTCTAAAGAAAGTTTCTTAGAAAACACAACTGTTATAGACAATTTGAAATTGAGAACTAGCTGGGGACAAACAGGAAATCAGGAAGTAGAAAACAAACTGACAAAGGCTAGTTATTCTTTGTCTGGTGCAGATGGTTATTATTTATATGATGATTTGAATTTAGTAAACGGAGTTTCTGTAGTAAGAACAGCGAATCCTAATTTAAAGTGGGAAGTAGTTACACAGTTTAACGTAGGAGTAGATTTTAATCTATGGAACGATAAATTATATGGAACGGTTGACTATTTCAATAAAACAACTACCGATGCCATTTTAAATGTACCAGCACCTGTATTAAGTCCTACAACAACAATTTGGACGAATATTCAAGATGGGGAAATCATAAACAAAGGTCTAGAGTTTATGTTAGGTTCAAAAATAATTGATACCAAAGATTTTTCATGGAATGTGGATGTAAATGGAGCAACATTAAAAAATAAAATTGAAAAATTACCCGTTTCCGAAATCTTAACAGGAACGGTTTCAGGACCTGGACAATCGGGTGTAAATGCAAATATTTACAAAAATGGTTATGCTGCCGGATCATTCTATATGAGAAAACATATTGGTTTTGATGAAAATGGAGCTGATATTTTTGAAGATCAAAACGGAGATGGAAAAATAGACAACAGCGACAGAGTTATTTTTGAAGGAGCACTACCTACTTTTTACTATGGACTTAATAGTGACATGCGATATAAAAACTTTAGTTTTTCATTCTCAATCATTGGTCAAACAGGAGGTTATTTGTTGAATAATACAGGATTGAATGCTTTAAATATCAACAATATTGCTTCAGACAGAAACGTAGCTACAAGATATTATGAGTCTGGTGCTAACTCAGCAAACTCACCAATTCTATCTTCTCTTTTTCTTGAAAAATCAGATTTTATCCGATTAAATACGGCTCGTGTAGGGTATAATTTTAATCTAAAAAATGTAAGCTGGTTAAACGGATTAACATTGTATGTAACAGGTCAAAACCTACTTACAATTACTAACTATTCAGGATATGATCCTTTAGTAAATACACCAAAATCAAACGGAGGAAACCAATCTATTGGTATTGATTACGCGAGTTACCCAACTTCCAGAACTTTTAGTTTAGGAGCAACTTTAAAATTTTAATTATTATGAAAACAAAAACAATTTTTAGTTTAAAAATTATAACAATATTCTCTTTTGCTTTTATTTTAAACAGCTGTACTAATCTTGATGAGGTTGTTCTTGATGAGGTTTTAGGAACAGAGGCTTCAAATCCTGCTGGAGCATTAGCCGCAGCTTATGATCGATTGGGAGACAGAACATTTGTAGATCATGGAGGTGTTTTTTCATTGCAGGAATACACTACAGATGAAGCTATTTTGCCAACACGTGGAAGTGACTGGGGAGATGGAGGAAAGTGGAGAGACATGCATGAATTTACATGGACTTCTAATAATGCCATAGTAGTTGATAACTGGAATTTATTGACCAATGGAATTACACGTTCTTTAACAGCAATTAAGGCTATTGAAGAAAGTACTATTCCGGAAAAAGCATTGTTTTTGGCTGAAGCCAAAGCACTTTTGGCATTCTACACTTACAATACATTAGATCTATACGGGCAAGCGCCATACAAGGATCCGATGATTTTGAATGCACCATTACAGGTTTTTAAAGCAGATACTCAAATTGATAAATTAATTACTGAGGTAGAAGCTTTAATTCCTGATTTGGCTGATATTGGCACACAAAATACGCACCACGGAAGATTTACAAAACAAGCGGCTTATGCTTTTTTAAGTAATATGTATTTAAACCGTGCCGTTTTTAAAGACCGTTATAATACAACCTCAAATTTCAATTTTAGTGAAGCCGCTGTTTCTGGTTCAGGAACTGATATGGATCGTGTTATTTATTATACTTCATTGTTGATTGACTCAGGTAAATTTTCTTTAGAAAGTGATTATTTCAAAAACTTTGCAAGAGATAATGATAAAGGGAAAGAATTGATTTTCGCTATTTCTCAAAAAATAGATTACATCCGAAACGGATCGAATAGTTTTGCTTATGTATGTGTAGAACGTAATCAGAGAGCATCTGCTTTAAACAGAGGGACAAATGCGGCTTGTACCACTCCGGAATTCTATGCTACATGGAATGGAAATCATGATGATCCAAGATTTCAGCAACGTTACCGATATGCTGATGGTACATGGTTTATGAATGATGGTACCGACATAAGTGTTCCTGCAACAGATATGGTTCCTAATAGTAGCCCAGCAACTCCTTGGTTCCATTTTAACAGAGGAATTCAGGTTGGTCCTCAATATGGTCCCATATTATTGCCTTCTGGTTCTCTTGAAATGATAGGAAATCGTATTAAAGTTTCTCCTTTGTATATGGAAAAAAGTACAACTACAAGAATGGATTTTACACCTACATTAACATTTTCAAAACCTTTGGAATCTGTTTTTGCTCAAAATGAAATTAATCAGGGAGCTCGTATTTTTAAATATGAATTTGATCCGGAAGGAGGAAACGGTAATAGTAATGTGGATATTCCGTTGTTTCGTTTAGGAGGAATTTATGCTATGAGAGCTGAGGCTTATTTTAGAAAAGGAAGCACAGGTTTAGCAATGGACGATTTAAATAAATTGCGTACCAGCCGACAAAGAGAAGCTTTATTTGGAAATGCTCCTGGAAAAGTGCTTACGTCATTAAACTCAGAGCAATTGTATAAAGAATTAGGTTTTGAATTGTACTGGGAATTGCAAAGAAGACCACAAAGTATGCGTTTTGGAAAGTTCGATTTACCTGGAACAGCAAAAGCTGCTTCAGAGCCTTACAGAAGATTTTTTCCAATTCCTCAAACGGTTATAGATGCTAAGGATTTAGAACAAAACTTTGGTTACAAGTAATATTTTTTTATTGGTTTGTTTTTTTTAAAGTCTGCTTCTTTTTTGAAGCAGACTTTTGCTTTTTATTAAATAATCCAAAATCAGGAAAAATAGAAAATAGGGAAGTAGTTTAAAATAAAAACCGATTAGTATCCTGATCGCTTTCAGTTTGGAAAATTTATTTAACTAAAAGTGTTTCTGTATTTTTTCATTATATTTTTAAATAATTCTTTATTTGAAGGAGGCGAAAGTACAATAGCCATGGATCCAGCAGAAATTGAATCCTCAATACTACTTAAACTTTTACCTCCAGTTGCCATAACAGGAAATCCTGGAAATTGAATTGTAATATCTTTTAAAATTGCTTTAGTATTCATTCCTCCAGTTACATGGAAAACATTCACACCTGCATCAATTCTGCCCTTTAAAAAGCGATAATCAGCAGTGGCAACACTAGCTATTATGGGAATGGAAATTTTTTCTCTAATTTTTTTTAAATCTTTATTCTCAAATGGTATGTTTACAATTATGCCAGATGCTCCAATTTCTTCAGCATAGATTGCCATTTCTAAAGATTTTTTTCCTTTTGTTGTACCTCCTCCAACACCACAAACAACCGGTTTTTCTGAAAAATCTATCAGAGATTTAATTATTTTGGGAGAGGGAGGAAAAGGATATACTGCTAAAATGGCATCGGCATCATTATTTTCAATAAGTGCCATATCTGTAGAAAAAAGAAATGATTTTACGTTTTCTGTTCCTATTAGAATTCCTTGACAAGATTTACTAATTATTTCGGGTGTAGTTAGCGCCTTATTTATTGCTTTTTTATTCCCGAATAATCTTTCCCAAAACGAAACTTTTTTCGTGATTCCCCAAAAAAAATCTGAATTTATTTCCATGCTTATATTGTTATATTACATCCAAATTTAATATACTGCATTCTAAAAATAGGAAAAGAAATCAATGAAAATTGAATTTATGTAATGAAATATAGAAAAATTGTAGTGAAACTAAGAAAATGCTAATTTTAATAGACAATGTTTGATTTTCTTAACTAATGGTTTGAATTGAGTAATTTTATGTGATTCAATTGCATTAATTTTATATGCTAGATGTTGTTCTAATGTATTTATGCTTAATTTTGGGTAAACCATAAATTAATTTAAAAATGATTAAATTAAATGTAAATAATAAATCACACGATTGTGATATCAGTAGTGATATGCCATTATTATGGGCACTGCGTGATATTCTTCAATTAACTGGAACAAAATACGGTTGTGGTGTGGCACAATGTGGTGCCTGTGTGGTACATCTTGATGGAGAAGCAGTGCGTTCTTGTGTTACTAAAGTGAGCAGGGCAGAAGGTAAAAAAATTATCACAATTGAAGGATTGTCATTAAAAAATGATCATCCATTGCAGCAGGCATGGCAGGATATTGATGTTCCCCAGTGTGGTTACTGCCATTCCGGACAAATAATGTCTGCAGCGGTATTGCTTCGCGAAAATAATAATCCTACAGATGAAGATATCGATAATGCCATGGCGGGTAATATTTGTCGTTGTGGAACCTATCCAAGAGTTCGAAAAGCGATACACATAGCTGCCGAAATACAACGCAAGTTGGAGAACAAATCTTAAAGCAATTAAGATTATAATTTATTACAACTTTTGAATAATTAATTATGAAGGAAAATAGGCATTCAGATAACAACTTTAGCATTCGAAATAAAAATGTCTTGATTGTTGCATTGATTTTAGTAATGGTTTCGCTGGCGGCGTTTGGTTTTAATAATTTCTATAGTTCTCAAAATACATATACATCAATTCCAAAAGTAATCGTCAAGAAAGATAGCATCGCTTCTGTAAAGGCATTTGAAAAAGTATATACGGTGCTTATGAGTCCTAGATGTGTCAATTGTCATCCAATAGGTGATATTCCTCTTCAAGGTGATGACAGCCATATCCATAAAATGTTTCCAAAAAGGGGTGTAGATGGTAAAGGATTGTATGCTATGAAGTGTGCCAATTGTCATCAATTGGAAAATTCACCAGGATCTCATGCACCACCAGGAAATCCAGACTGGCATTTGCCTCCAGCTAATATGAAAATGGTTTTTGAAGGAAGATCTGCTCATGATCTTGCCAAACAACTTATTGATCGAAAACAAAATGGAAATAAAAGTTTGAAACAACTCCTAGAGCATGCTGATGATGGACTGGTATTATCAGGATGGAAACCAGCAGAAGGATATGCAATGCCTCCAATGAGTCACAGCGAATTTAAGAATGCCTGGATTACCTGGATTAAGAATGGTGCTTATGCACCAGCTAAATAATAATGAAAGTTACATTCAAATACTGAAAAATCATGTCAGAGTCAAATATAGTCCCAAACGTTTCAAGAAGAGGTTTTCTTAAGTTAGCAGGCTTAGGAGGAACCGCTTTCTATCTAGGTATTTTTAATACTGAAGGTGCTTCAGCAAGTATTATTAATCCAGAATTGGCTGCACTCAATAAGGTGGAAATGAACGCCTGGATTATTATTGAAGAAAGTGGAAAAGTAACATTGGTAGACCATCGTGCAGAAATGGGACAAGGTTCTTATCACTCTGTACCTCAGATTATAGCTGAAGAACTTGAAGTTGATTTGAAAGATATCAATGTAATATTTGCTCAGGGAAGTAAAAAATTTGGTGGTCAGATAACAGGTGGTAGCTCAACTATACGTGGTTCTTATAAAAACCTTTTGAAACTTAGTGCTACAGCCAGAGAAATGCTTTTAACTGCAGCAGCTGGTGTTTGGGCTGTTCCAGCTTCTGAATGTTTCGCACAATCGGGTCACATTATCCATAAACCATCAGGAAAGAGTTTGCATTATGGAGAATTGGCTGAGAAAGCATCAAAGTTGCCTACGCCAACTGAGGTGAAATTAAAAAAACGTTCGGATTATAAGTTGATTGGGAAAGGGATTCGTCGAATAGATACCCATTTAAAAACCAATGGAGCTGCGATATTTGGATTGGATAAAAGAATCGATGGGATGCTTTTTGCTGCTGTAGAACGGAATCCAAGACTTAGAGGGAAGTTAGTCAGTTATGACGATTCTGAAACTTTAAAAATTCCGGGAGTTAAAAGAGTATTTAAGATACAAATGCAAGTTCATAACACTTTGCGCGATGGAGTTGCCGTTGTAGCAAACAACAGCTGGGCTGCTTTACAAGGTAAAAAAGCTCTTAAAGTTGTTTGGGATGACAGTGGATTTGAGCGTTTGAGTTCAGCTGAAATAACAAAACGACAGTTAGATTTACTGAATAAAGAAGAAGGATTGATTTTTAAAAAAGAAGGAGATCCAAGTAAAATTATTAGTTCGGCTGTAAAAAAACTGGACGTAGTTTATGAGACGCCTTATCAATCGCATTACGCTATGGAACCAGTAAATTGTGTGGCTCATTATCAAGGTGATAAAATTGAAATTTGGGGACCTTTGCAAGCACCCGATTGGATGCAGGAAAGTATAAGTAAAAGTTTTGGATTGCCATTAGAGTCTGTTATAGTGAATATGACCTTTTTAGGAGGTGGATTTGGAAGAAAAGCATTTACTGATTTTTGTCATGAAGCGGTTGTAATTTCAAAAGAAATAAATGGGCCCGTACAGGTTGTCTGGTCAAGAGAAGATGATGCCACCCAAGGACCTTTTAGACCTGGTATTTCTTATAGAGGAGAAGGAGTGATAGATAATGGAGAAATTACCGCATTCAAATTCAGAATGGCGGGTCAAAATATTAACCACTGGATGTCTGAAAATAGAGGAAAACCTAACGGAAGTACTACTGAGGGATTTTTAGCTCCTTATTTCGAATCTATTAAAAATATTAGTTTTTCTGATATTCCGTTTGAAACACCAATTCCAGTATTATGGTGGCGATCTGTTTATGCATCTACCAATGGTTTTGCTTACGAAAGTTTTATGGATGAAATGGCGCATGAAGCAGGAAAAGATCCGCTGGATTTTAGAAGAAAATATCTAAAAGAAGAGCGTCTTCAAATACTTATTGATAAGATGGAAGAAGTTTCAGGATGGAAATCTAGAAAGAAAAATGAAGGTTTTGGAGTCGCTATAACAGAATGTTTTAAAAGTACTGTTGGACAGATTGTAAAAGTTTCTGCTAAGCAGGGTGGTGGTGTCAAAATAGACAAAGTATGGGCGGTTATGGATTGTGGTTGGTATGTTAATCCGGATATTATTGAAGCTCAAATAGAAGGTTCAATAATAATGGGATTAGGTGCAGCAGCATTCCATGAGATGACATTTACAGATGGTATGGCAGATAAAAAGAACTTTTACGAATACAATATGCCACGCATCTATGATATGCCTGAAATGGAAGTACATATAATTGATAATGATGCCGATGCCGGAGGTGTGGGCGAACCTGCTTTGCCACCTTTTGCGCCAGCGCTCACCAATGCCATTTTTGATTTGACTGGAAAGAGAATTAGAAAACTTCCTTTTAATTTAGATGAGGTATAGTTTATCATAAAAATTTTTGAAAGGGCAAGCTAATTTTATTGGAGCTCAATCAGTTTATACATGAAAGAAATCAAAGACATACTTAGAGCCTACCATATAGCGAACGAAGCAGGAAAAAAAACGGCTATTGCAACAGTAGTAAAGCTTGAAGGTTCTTCATACAGGCAGCCTGGAGCACGAATGCTTGTAACGGAAGACGGTGAAATAACGGGCGCTATTAGTGGTGGTTGTCTAGAAGGCGATGCGCTTCGAAAAGCATTGCTTGCCATCAATCAACAACAAAATAAACTTATTACTTATGATACCAGTAATGAAGATGATATTGAATTTGGTGTGCAACTTGGTTGTAACGGTATCGTACACATTCTTTTTGAGTACATAGATTCTGCTAAAAATAATAATCCCATCCAACTTTTACAACAATTAGAAAAAGAACGAAAAGATGCTGTTATTTTAACGCTTTTTTCTCAAAATAGAAATTCGAATCAACCGGGTACTATTTTGTTTGCTAGAAATGATAGAGTAATTACAATTGATAGTGTTTATGATATTGTATCGAATGAGAGTAGGGAAGTATTAGAAAATAAGATTTCGCTAATTAAAGAAGTTGAGGTTGATGGAAACACATACGAAGCCTTGATCGAATATATTGCTCCGCCTGTATCTTTGGTAGTATGTGGCGCTGGTAATGATGTAAAACCACTTGTAGAAATGGCGTCAATTTTGGGCTGGGAAATAAGTGTTTTTGATGGTCGTGCTACTCATGCCACAGCCAAAAGATTTCCAAAAGCAACTCTTGTTTCTATCGCCAAACCAGAAGATGTGATGAATAGTGTTGCTGTAGATGAAAGAACATTTTTTATCATGATGACTCATAATTACAAATATGATCTTACAATGCTTAAGTTATTGGTAAATACAGATTGCAAATACATTGGTATTCTTGGTCCAAAAACAAAATTAAACCAAATGTTGGACGACTTACAAGACGAGGATATTATTCTTACCAATAAACAGCTGGATAGGATTTATGGGCCAGTAGGATTGGATATTGGTGCAGAAACAGCTGAGGAAATAGCACTTTCTGTAGTTGCCGAAATTAGAGCAGTTTTAGGACGGAATATGGGAACATCTTTAAAACACAAAGAAGGCAAAATACACACTGCTACATTAGTTGTTTAAAAACTGAGTACAATAATTATTAGAGGATAATATGGAACAAGTATTTGGTATTATACTTTTGGCAGCAGGGACTTCCTCTAGATTGGGAAAACCGAAACAATTATTGAAATTTAATGAAACTACATTGTTGCAAAACGCAATAATTCAGGCAAAAAATTTACCAAGTAGTTTTGTTTTAGTAGTAACTGGTGCTTACAGAGAAGCAATTGATTTAGAAGTTAATACAACTGATACCCAAAGTGTTCATAATCCAAATTGGGAATTAGGAATGGGTTCATCAATTGCCATCGGATTGAAGAAATTACAAGAAGTAAAGCCTACTATAAAAGCTTGTATCATTTCGGTTTGCGATCAACCATATATTTCAACTGCAATTTTTAAAGATTTAATTTACAAGTATAATGAATCCGGAAAAGGCATTGTTGCTTCGGAATATGCTAACACATTAGGCACACCTGTATTATTCAGTAGTAGCTATTTTGATGAAATTTTAAACCTTAAAGGGAATGAAGGAGCTAAAAAAATACTTCAGCATTACAAGGAAGATGTTGCAGCTGTTCCTTTCGAAAAAGGGGCTATAGATATTGATACTATTGATGATTACAATAAACTGATTAATCTATAATGGTTTTTGTGAAAAAGTAAAATTCACTAACTTTAATTGTGTCTCAATTTTGCAACCAGATCAGTTACTTTTTTAATAACAATTTCAATTTCATCTTTGGTGGTAAATTTACTCAAACTAAAACGTATGGAGCATAAGGCATCATTATCAGATAATCCTAGTTGTTTTAAAACATAAGAAGGTTTGTTTGTAGCAGCAGAGCAAGCAGAGCCACTGGAAACTGCAATATTTTGCAAACCTATTATAAGTTTTTCAGAATTTGCACCAGGAAAACAGATGTTGCTGGTGTTGTATAATCTATTTTGACTATTTCCGTTTACAAAAGCAGCTTCAATTTTTAAAAGTTCGGTTTCCAAATGATTTCTTAAAATGGTAATTCTCTGGCTATCCATTTTCATTTCTAAAGAGGCTATTTCACAAGCTTTTCCTAAGCCTACAATTCCCGGGACATTCAGTGTACCGCTTCGCATTTTTCGTTCTTGTCCGCCTCCGTGCATTTGCGACTCTAATTTTATTTTGGCTGCAGCCGAAATATATAATGCCCCAATTCCTTTTGGTCCATAAAATTTATGTGCAGAAAAAGGCATTAGATCTATTTCTAATTCTGAAACATTGATAGGGATTTTACCAATAGCCTGCGTTGCATCGGTCATAAAAAGTGCTCCTTTTATATGGGCAATTTTACTTATTTTTTTGATGGATTGTAAGGTACCAGTTTCGTTGTTGGCAAGCATAATACAAACCAGTAAGGTGTCAACCCTAATAGCAGATTCTAATTCGTCTAAATTTATAAATCCTTCTTTATTTACTGGTAGAAAAGTGATTTCAAAACCACAATTCTCCATGTAATCACATGTATCTAATACTGCTTTATGCTCGGTTACAGCTGTAATGATGTGCTTTTTTTTATGATGTTTTAAGCCTTTAATAGTTAAATTAATAGCTTCTGTAGCACCAGAAGTAAATGTAATTTCCTTTGGCTTCGCACCAATTAAATCTCCAACTTGTTCTCTGGCAAAATCAACAGCTTCATCTACAGATAATCCGAATAAATGACTACTAGTTGCATTGGCATATTTTTCTGTAAAATAAGGCAACATTGTTTCCAACACGCGCTTGTCAATTTGCGTGGTAGCGTTGTTATCAAGATAAATTATTGGCTGTTGTGGCATGCTAAAATTTAAGAATTTATCGAATAATAAAAAACTGTTTCAGACGATTGAATTTTGAAAATCAAAAATAGGATAATTTTTCAAGATATTTTTTTTGCGTTAAAATAGAGATATAAAATTGATTTGACACATTCCTGATCCAGTATTATTGTACTTTGCTAATAGACTTTTATTGATTTTTTTGCATATTAAATGGTTTGTTTGCTTAAAACAAATTAAGCTTAAAATTGCCTGTTATAAATTATCTATACCAAGCAATTTTATTATTTAAGATTCATACTGAAGATAAGTATAGGAATCTATTGTTGGCTACCAAAATTCTAAGAAAAGCTACCGGTTTGAAAAATCTTCTTCTGTCATTGCATTATTTAAGAATACTCCTGTATTATTCCCTGTCGATACAGCGTATGATACCGCACGAATAGGATTGCTGCTGTCTCCACAAGCGAATATATTTTCCACAGTGGTCTGCTGAAATCCATCTACTTTGATAAGTCCCTGTTCTGTCAGTTCACAACCCAGTAATTCTGGGATTTTACAGTGTTGTTCAAAAGGAGGTCTTGAATAGACCGCTTTCACTTTAAAACTTGAATTGTCTGAAAAAATTATTTCTTCAACAACACCGTTTTTGTGTTTCAAGGAAGTGATTTCCTTTTCAACTATTGCAATATTGTGCCTTTTGATTTCATCGGTCTGCTCTTGTGTCAATTCCGATTTTCCATTGGTAAATATTGTTAAATCCTTTGTCCAGTTATGAATGAGACGGGCCAGATGAAATGCACCATATCCATTTGCCAAAATCCCTGTTTTTTGATTCTTTACTTCATATCCGTGACAATAAGGACAGTGCAGTACACTGATTCCCCAGCATTCAGAGAATCCATCAATTTTTAGCATGCTGTCTTTTAAGCCTGTTGCAAAAACAAGCTTTCTAGCTGAAAATGTTTTTCCTGATTGAGTTGAAATCTCAAAACCTTTATCGGTTTTTCTTCCACTAACGGCAAGGTCCGTTACGAATTTTACAGTGTCATACTTCAAAACTTCTTTTTTTGCCTTATCCGCGATAACGGCTGGCGCTATTCCATCTTGGGTCAAGAAGTTATGTGAATGTGGGGTCTGCCGGTTACAAGGCAAACCGCTGTCAATGATCAGGACATTTCTTAATGCCCGTCCCAAGGACATTGCTGCCGAAAGTCCTGCATAATTTCCGCCAACTATAATTACGTCAAAATTTCTGCTATCTGTCATTTCATTAAAATTTAAAAATGATGTTAATGGTAAAGCTAAAACTGATAGAGCCAGCCCACCTTGTTTTATCAGTTCCCGTTTTGATATTTTTTTCGCTTCAGCCATTTGTTTTTTTAGATTTGTGCACTATCACTTGGCACTTGCCAGCTTCATCTTTACTTTCATCATCACTGAGTCTGGCAGTATTCCTGCTAAAATGGAATTGAACCGGTTTTGGAAACCTATGATTTTTTTTCCTTTTCCGTGCAGCAAGAGTTTCACTCCTTCAGCAGCTACTGTTTTTGCCGAGGTGGGCTTGTTGGATTTTAGCAGATTGATCTCCCGCATTTCTGGCGAAATAAACGCTGTTTCTGTAACTCCTGGGGCAAGTGTAGTAACCACTACGCCAGTTCCTTCCAGTTCGGCAGCGATGGTTTGCGAAAAGGCCAAGACAAAAGCCTTGGTGGCTGAATAGACCGACTGGTAAGGGAAAGGCAAATATGCAATCACTGAAGATACGTTCATAATTCTGCCCGACTTTCGTGCTGCCATATCTTTTGCAAACAATTTGGTAAGGATAACCAGGCTGCTGACGTTGAGGTCAATCATGTTCAACTCCTGTTCCAGTGAGCTTTCCAGAAAACTTCCATATTCGCCAAATCCTGCATTGTTAACCAGATGAGATACACTCATGGCCGGCACTTTTGATATCATCGAACAATTGAGCCGCCTGCTCTGTTTTAGTTAGGTCTTTTGTTATGTAATGCACATCAATTTCGTATCTGGCAGTTAATTCCTGCTGCATAGCTGCCAATTTATCCCCGCTGCGAGCAGTGAGGATAAGATTGTATTTTAAAGCGGCAAGCTGTTGGGCCATTTCGTAACCAATTCCGGATGATGCTCCGGTTATTAAGATGTATTGTTTCATTTTGTTTGATTTTATTTGATGAATGATTAATTGTTTTCTATGCTTGGCGGAATCAATTTGTACATTACTGGTGTTACAATTCTTGCAAGAATTGTTGAACTAATAAGTCCTCCAATTAGTACAATCGCCAATGGAGATATCTGGGGATTGGGATTCACCGCCAGCGGAATTAAACCACAGATTGCGGTAACTGAGGTCAAGACTACGGGAAGAAAACGGGTTTCACCAGCAGTAGAAATCGCTTCGTCAATAGACTTTCCTTCTTGTCGCAGTTGATTTGTAAAATCGACCAGAAGAAGGGAGTTTTTGACCTGAATTCCCGACAATCCAATGAAACCGATTATAGAAACCAACGACATTGGATTCCCAGATGCTATTAAAAATAATACACCTCCTAAAATACCTAACGGAATGATTGACATTACGATAATGATTCCTTTAAATGTTTTAAATTGAAGCAGTAAAACAGCAATAAATAAGAACGTACTCAATATAATTACAGAAAGAAAGTTCCCTCCCAAAGCATCGCCTTCTGATTCTTTTTCTCCGGATAGCTTGTAATAATAACCTTTTGGCATTTCAAGCTTATCTAATTTTGGTACTATATCTACCAGCAGGTCATTGGCTAAATAACCATCTTTTGTCATGGCACTGACTTTTGAAAAAGGAGATTTATTAAAGTGGTTTATGGCTGTTGGTGCTGTCTCAAAAGATACCGATGCAATTTGATTCAATGCAATTGGTGTTCCCTGAACATTATTTACATATAAATTTTTTAGTGCATCTAGATTAGAAAACTTATCCCTTGGCAAAGTAATGGTCACGTTTCTTGCATCTCCACGGTCATCTATATAATCTCCAACTGTTAAACCGGCAACAGCCAGTCGAATTACTTTATCAACCTCACTGGTCAGTACGCCCAATGTTCTCGCTTTTTCTTTATTAATCTTTATTTTTATATCGGTTTTATAGGTATTCAACTCGTTATTAATGTAAACTGTTCCTTCCTGATTTCTCAAGATGGTTTCTACCTGAGAAGATAGCTTACGTAAAATCGCCTGGTCTTCGCCGAATAACCGCACTACGATATTGGCTTCCAATGGCGGTCCTTGTTCAAAATCTTTTACCTCTACTTTAGCATAAGGCATCGTTTTAAATTTTTCGCGCAATTCTTGTATAAGACTGGTTTTATCCGAAGGTTTTGCTTCATCATCCAACTGCACGAAAATCTGGGCAAAATCAGATTTTCTGTCCTGAGGATGCACGTTGTAGTAAATCTGAGGGTTTCCGTGTCCCACATTTGAAGTGAAATACACAATTTCTTTGTGGTTTTTCAATTCTTTTTCCACCAGTTTTGTTACCCTGTCACTTTCAGAAATATTAGCTTGAAGAGGCATTTTGATGTTGATTAAAAACATCGGTTTTTCTGAAGTAGGGAACAATTTAAATCCGGCTACGGAAAATAGTCCAAAAGCAATAACACTTAAAAACAAAGAAATGGCAATAGTCGTTTTTGGAAATTTCAATGCTTTTGGCATAATATCTCTGTAGGCTCGGGTAAGGAACTTTTGCAAATGTTGAAGAAAGATGTTTCCTTCAGCGTGATCGTGTGTTTTTAAAAATCGGCTTCCCAAAAACGGAACCAATGTCAGCGCCACAATCATAGAAGCCAATACACTGGTGATAACCGCCATAGGAAGACTTCGGAGAAACTCACCTGCCATATCCGGAAGAAAAGCCAGTGGTATAAAGGCTATAACCAAAGTAGCGGTAGTACCTACAACCGCAATACCAATCTGTTTTGTTCCTTTTAAAACGGCATCCATTTTAGAATGTCCTTCACGCAGCCAGCGCTCAATGTTTTCTACCACCACAATACTGTCGTCAACCAGCAGTCCTAAAGCGACCACCAACCCAACAATACTCAATTGGTTTAAGGAATATCCCAAGGCATTCATGGCAATTAACCCTAAAGCCAGTGATAAAGGAATGGATATCATTACGATTAGAGAGGCTCTCCCTCCCAGAGGCACCAAGGTAATAACAACCAAAAGAATGGCTAAACCAAAATCAAAACCCAAATGGCCCAAACGTCTTGACACCATATCGGCCTGGTCAAAGTTTTTTATTAGTTTGATGTTAGCAGGCAGCTCTTTAGAAAATGCCTCTATTAGCGGCAAATACTCTTTTTGAACATCGCTGATGTTTACATTGTCTTTCATTCCGGCAGTAACCAAAACGCATCGGTGGCCGTTAATTCTGGTGATATGATTTACAACTTCAGATTTATAGTTTACTTCGGCCACATCTTTCATATAGATGATTTTTCCGTTGGCATTGTAAACCACCGTATTGGCAACATCAGATGCATTTTTGAATTTGCCGCTTGTTTTCACGTTGAATACTTTGGTCCCCAAATCAATACTTCCGCCGGGAATATCGGCAGCTTCACTTTGCAGACTTCCCATCACTACGTTTAATGGAATTTTTAATTGTGCCAATTTTTCCAAATTTAAATCCACCCGGATTTCCTGTTCTGGAATTCCCGAGTAATTCACTTCTTTAAGATTGGTTATTTTTTCAATTTTTGCTTTTAGTTTATCTGCTTCATCACGCATTTTTTTGTCGGATGCATTTTCGGAAACCAAGGCCACCTGAAGAATTTTCACATCAGAAGACGAATTCTTTTCGGTTTTTATCTGATAAATATCTTTCGGAAGTCCGCTGTTTTTAAGGGCATTCATTTCGGTAGATATTTCCTGATACTTATTATCAATATCCACTCCGTATTTGAATTTTACCTGGAAAGCGGCTACACCATCTTCTACCGTTGTTAGTATTTTTTCGATATTTTCCAATCCGTAAATCTTATTTTCAATAGGTTTTACGACCTGTTCTTCCATATCTTTTGGACTCGTACCGGGATAAATAACGGTAATCAGATACTGCGGCGGATGTGTTGAAGGATCTTCCGATCTTGGCATTGTGAATAAGGTAAGAACCCCTACCACAGCAACTAATAGAGCTAGAATCAGTGTGAACTGATAATTCTTAACGGAAAAGTTTGTTATCTTCATGGGATAAGATTATTTAATGATTTTGATAGTTGATTGTTCGTTGAGATAAGCACTGTTGGAAATCACTATCTGGTCTGTTTTTTGAAGTCCGTCCTTTACTAACACCTTGTCATTGTCGAATTTATTAATCGTAATAGGCTGGCGTTTTACTTTGTTGTTTTCTACGACAAATACAAAAGCTTTGTTACCGTCGGCTTCAATAAGTGAGTTATACGGAATTACGATAAAATCTTCCGCTTTATCGGCTTTAATCTCTGCCTTTCCAAACATTCCTACCGCTGGTTTGCTGTTTTTCATATTCAGTTTTAGTTCAACCTGAAACGAACCCAATGCAGCATCTGCCGCCTGCGACTTTCTAAAAACAGAGGCCTCAAAGCTTTCGTCAGGATAGCCGTCAAGGGTGACAGCTGCCTTCTGACCTATTTTTACCGTCGCCCATTCTTGGTCTGTCAAACCTACTTTTAGCAGATAATTGCTATTTTGGCGGGTTTCGTTTATTGCCAGAATTGGAGATCCTGCCCCCACAACTTCACCTACATTAGCCATTTTTGAAGTCACAAAACCATCGGCTGCGGCATAAATTTTTGAATAACGGGCATTAAAAGCAACAGCATCTTTCTGTTTTTTGGCAATGTCAAGAGCCGTTTTTGTGTTTTGAAGCTGTTCTAAAGTATATACGCTGTCTTTATACAGGTTTAAAGCCCTTGTATAATCACGCTCGTATTTCTTAACATTCAAATCAGATTGATTCAGGCCTGAACCGATTTCGGTTGCGTCTAAAGTGGCCAGAAGCTGTCCTTTTTTGAAAAACTGTCCTTCTTCAACAAAAATATGGGTGACCACTCCGCCAATTTTAAACGAGTAATTACCTTGATTTTCTGTTGTTACCAATCCTGATGCGCTTATATTTTTAGTAATCGCCAGAGATTCGGCTGCTGCAGTTTTAATGGAAATGACTTCTGCGGATTCAAAAGCTGTGTGTTCTTTTTTTTCTTCTTTGCAGGCGTAGAAAAGAGGTAATACGAATAGGGAAATAATTATTGATTTGTTCATGATCTTAATTTTTATTGGTTTAAGGTAAAAGTTGCATTGGCTCTTTCTAATTCTGCAAAAGCTATCCACGAATTATAAAGTGCTATATTAGTATTGAGCTGGGCATTTACCCATTGATTTTGAGCATCCAGAAGTTCAATATATATGGCCTGGCCTTCTTTGTATAATTTGGTTATATCTTCATTATATTTCCTGGCAGACTCTTTTTGATTTTTATCAGCGTAGAATTGTTCCAAAGCGGATTTCAAATTGTTTTGTGTAACCTGAAACTGAAGCAGCAGCTGCTGTTTTACATTGTCAATCTGGGAATTTATTTTGTGAGTATCTTCTTCTACCTGTTTGAGTTTGAATTTATTTTTGTTGCCCGAAAAAATATTCCATTCTAAGCCCACTCCTGCGAAATAATAGCGGGAATCCTTATTTACTTCAAAATCAAAATCCTGAAAACCAAAATCAGCAAAAGCACTTAATTTCGGGAACCAATACGATTCTGTCAGCTTGCTTACATTGCCGTTAAGCTCTTTAACCAGACCAAGTTTTGCAAGTTCTTCCCTATTCTGGGGATTCTCATTGACTAAGGTAGTAGGCAGCAACTCATCTTGATAATCAGCTTCTATTTCAGTATCCAATTTCTGATTGATCAGGAAATTGAAATAGGACTTTGCATTATTGCTAGCCTGTTTTGCAGTTTCAAGATTTGCTTCTATGCGGATTACCTCATTATCACTGCGCAGAACTGCCGTGCGGTTTATTTTTTCATTTTTAAACAAGGATTGGTTCACTCTCTGATTTTCTTTAACGAGTTTTAAAGCCTCCTCATAAATTTTAATTCCCTCCTTTGACTGGAGGTATTTGTAGTAAGCAATTTTTATTTCCTTAACCAGCTCTCTTTTATAAATCTCCAGTTCAATTATTTGCAGGGAATTTTGCTGTTTTTTAATTCTCTTGTTGTAAATGATTTCAAAATTCAGCAATGGCATTGTAGTATGAATTCTGGCATCATAAAAATTATCAGGGTTTATAAGAACTGACTGATTTTGCAAAGCCGGAAAAGCATTAGAATTAGTCAGCTGGTTCAATGTGCTGTACACCGGATTCAGCATATCGCCGATAGGAATATCTATTGTTCTTCCGCCGTCAGCTTTCGTGTAGTTGGCATTTAAGGAAACGCTGGGGTAAAAAAGTGAATGTGCTTCTTTCAAGGCATACATGCTTTTGTTAATATCAAAATTATGCTGCCTGATGATCTCATTATTTTTTAATCCGGTTTCGATGTAGCCGTCTAATTTATTTTGGGAATATCCATGATACCCCAATAAAATTGCCATTAGAATTAGTGTTTTTTTCATTTTATTACATTGTTTGTTATTTGAACAGTGTTCATTTTTTTGAGCAAAAAAAATTATAATTTATCTATTATTTTCAAGTAAGCATTGTATCCGTCAAAAAGGATCGTATCAGGGCTGGCAAATTTGACACCTTTTGTCCGCTGCCTGATTTCAAGACAGCACATACCGTGTACAAGACTCCAAATCATAAATGAAAGCGATTCTACATCATGGCCTTCAAAATGTCCTGTATTGATGCATTCTTCTACTGTTTTTTGGACCAGGCCAAAAGTTTCGATGCCTTCATCCCAAAAATCGCTGTCCGATTTTTCAAGAAATTCCATGGGTGCTTTCAAATTAAACATCAAATCATACATTTCCTGATTCTCGATTGCAAACTTGATGTATACAATCCCCATTTTTCTTAGTCTCTCCATTGGATCTTCAATGGTGAATAACTCCTGGAAACACTTTCCAAGATCTTGAAATCCAATAGAATGCAAATTGTGCAGGATGTCATTTTTATCCTTGAAATAAACATAAACCGTCCCAACACTATAGTCTATTTCATCGGCGATATTCCTGATGGTTGTCTGCTCGATTCCTTTCTCTAAAAAAAGCTTTTTTGCTCCTTTTAAAATCAGGGCCTTCAAGGCTTCTTTTTCTCGTACTTTTCTATCTGCTACACTCATATGACTAATTTACTCTGCAAATGTATGTATTTTTTTTGAACAGCGTTCATTTTTGTAAAAATATTTCATTTACATAATGTGTTATTTATAAGTTGTTTAGTTTTGAATAGAGAAAATTGCTATTCTACTAGAAAATATTCGTAGTTTGGCAATTCTTTTTTAACTTCTAATTGCCGAATTTTAGGATTTTTGAAAAATAAAATAGATATCTGATCATAAATTAAATAATTGAAAACTATGAACAAAAAATTTTTAGTCTTGTTTTTTATTGCACTAAGCATGAATACTTTTGGACAATTATCTCAGGATGACACAACAAATAAGAAAAAATTATATCCCACAAATAGTGTTGTGTCTCGTTATCACAATAACTGGACACAAAAACATTATCCAAAACGGATTCAAGAGTTTATAAAAAATCCGTTAGAGGCTGGTGAAATTGTGTTTATTGGAAATAGTATTACAGAAGGAGGGCAGGATTGGAGCAAGAAATTTGGTTTAGATCATATTCGGAATCGTGGAATTGCGGGAGATGTTACTGATGGAGTATTGAAACGTTTAGATGAAATTGTTCATTTCAAGCCAAAAGCCGTATTCCTACTTATTGGAATTAATGACCTCTTTAGCTTTCATCATAAAGAAGACAATCATAATTTAAAATATGACAAAGTTGTTCCATCAGCAGAATATGTGGGGAAAAACATATTGAAAATTGCCAAAATAATTCATCATCAAGCGCCAGGTACAAAGATTTATGTACGCACACTTTTACCTACTCGAAGAGAATACCTTAAAAAAGATATTCTTTTAGTAAATGAAATGATTAAAAAAAATGAAGCTAAAGGTTATTATGGTGTTATTGATTTGTATTCTCAATTTGTAGATGCAAACGATGAATTGCCAAAGGAATTGACAAAAGATGGTGTTCATTTAAATGACAAAGGGTATGAGAAATGGGTTGGTTTTGAGAAAAATATTATTGAAAGATTGTAAAATAATTATAGTTATTTGATAAGGAAATGATAGCTCATTATTAAGCAGCCAAAAAGAATAAAAGAGTTTTATTCTTTTGAAAAATATACACTGGATTCGTTTTATACTAAAATGAATCTAAAATTGAATTTGGTTTCGAATGTGAATGATAAAAAGTAGCAAATTATACTACACTAAATTCATTTTGCTTACAGTATCAATCGGAACATCATTTGTGAGTGTTATTGTATTAGCGAATGTATGTTAAACAATATTCAAATTAATACTAAATGTACTTCCTAAACCCAATTCACTTTCCACATTAATGCTTCCATTTTGTCCTTCAATAAATTCTTTGCTGATGGCTAATCCTAATCCCGTTCCCGATTTATTACTTCCAGGAATTTGGAAATATTTGTCAAAAACTTTGGTTTTATAACGATTGTCGATCCCTTTTCCTTTATCAATAACCTGAAAACTAATTTGGTTGTTGTTTTGTTGGAGCTTAACAATGATTTTGCTTTTATCAGAAGAGTAGGTTATGGCGTTAGTTAAGAAATTAATTAATACCCAGCTTGTTTTTTCAGGATCTGCTTTTACATTGGGTAAATTAACTTCAGCATCAATACTAATTTCAATTTGTTTTTGTTCTGCTTTTGTTTTTACAGCTTCGGTGGCATACCGAACTATTTCGTATGGGTTACTTTTTTCAATATTTAGCTGGATGTTTCCTGTTTCTACCTGGGAAAGTTCCAGTAATTCCCCCGTGATTTTTAACAGTCGGTGACTATCGTCTTTAATGCTTTCAATTAGTTGTTTTTGGTCTTCATTTATGGTTCCTGTCGAATTATTTTCCAGCAATTGTAAACTCATTTTTATGGATGAGATAGGGGTTTTTAGTTCATGAGAAATAGTGGCTATAAAATTGGTTTTAGCAAAATCTAATTCTTTAAAAATAGTAATGTTTCTTAAAATGATCACATTACCAATGTCAATAGCTTGTTCTTCTCCTGTTGGTTTTATAGAAATATTTATGATTGCTTTTTCGAAATAACTTTCTCTTCCATCAGCAAAAATTTTCATTGG
>Ga0247805_1000438_pt1 | contig 21851 bp, 23 predicted proteins | sample UWRJL044104R1_FD_180930 | JGI IMG/M metagenome (GOLD analysis project Ga0247805, IMG submission 180930) | Plant litter microbial communities from Arlington Agricultural Research Station in Wisconsin, United States - UWRJ-L044-104R-1 | ecosystem: Environmental > Terrestrial > Plant litter >... | reverse complement strand
CAGGAGAAATCCAAAACAACACTCCAAACTTAAAACTATTTTTTTAGTTACACAACTATAAAAATAGTTATTTAACTAAATTTTAAGTTCTCAGACAAGGACTTCTTTTATGTAAATTTGTTACAGTCTAATAAAACAAGGCATGAGCGAAAAAATATACGACAGCACCAATTTCCACAAATACACTTTTTGTGTTTTCAAACAAGTTGGTTTAAATGAGATTCAAAACCAAAAACCCAACTACAAAAGCAAATCGGGAAGCAGTTACTATTTTACCGAATCCGGCGTGTATCGTTTATCAAACCATTGGGGCAGGGCAGCGAACTGCAAATGGCGGCTTCAGCCTTCACAAAATCCAGGAACCGAAAGAACCAAACTCGGCTTTGCGCATTGGGAACATTTTCATCCCGACAACGACACTGAAAAATTATATTATATAGAAGTAGATTTTGAAAACGGCAGCGTCACATCCAACCACAAATCGAACGGAAGTAAAAATCCGGAAGCCATTTTAAGAACCGCCCTTGAAACCACCAAACGCATTAAGCAAATCAGGAATCTGATCGACAACGATTCCTGGACGCAATATTATCCGCAAAAAAGCAGTGAAACATTAAAAAAAGAAGTCATTACAAAACTCATCCAAACCGAAAAATCACTTCCCGAAATCAAATCTGAAATATAAAATCATAAATCAGGTATTTTCTTCACGCACCATTTTCATCAGCCAAACACAACAAATCGCGGCAACAAGTCCCAAACTTCCCATAAAAATCCAGTTCGTCTGATAGCCAAAATGGGCCGTCATTTCCATTCCGGTTTTTGAACTCATAATGTGTGCGAGACTGAAACTCATCGTAAACAAAGCCATATACCGGCCTTCATGCCCACGCGGCGCACGGCTCAAAGCAAATGAATTCGAAAACGGGAACAGGAACATCTCGCCAAAAGTCATAAAGATAATACTGATGACCAAAACGCCTGCCCAGCCCGTAAACAGCAATACGGCAAAGCTAAAAGTCATCATCAGCGAGCCCCAGAGCATGATCTTTAATTTGTTGGTTTTATTGCGGTCAAAAATACTCACGATCGGCATTTCAAGGAAAAAGATCAGCAGGCCGTTCAACGTCATCAGCAGTCCGGTTTGAAATTCCGTCAGGCCATACTTTTCATTATGGTACAATGGCAACGTCGAGAAAATCTGGAAAAAGATCATTGCCGTCGCAAAGCTTACAAACAGGAAAACCCAGAAAATCCGGTCTTTAAAAACCGAATCGACTTTGGTGTCTTCAGCAAAATGACCATCAACATGAACCAGTTTTTTCTTTTCTTTCACCAATAAAGCAAAGATCAAAATCGCGATGATGCACGAACTTCCATCTGCCCAGAACAATCCCTGGTAGCCAATTCCCATAATGATCAATCCGCCCAAAGCCGGCCCTGCTGCGAACCCGAGGTTTACCGCCAATCTGACTAATGTAAAAGCACGCGTCCGGTTTTCTGGTTTTGCATATGCGCCAAGCGACACAAACATCGCGGGGCGAAACATATCGGCAACCGACATAATGACGAACATAGCGATGCACAATCCCCAAAACGACGTAATAAACTGCAATCCCAGAAACAACAATCCGCTTGTAAACAGACTGAAAATCATGATTTTATAAAATCCGATCTTATCAGACAATTTCCCGCCAAGCCACGATCCAAGCATCGATCCTAGTCCGAAACAGACCATAACCCAGCCCACTTCACCATAAGAAAAGCCCAAATCTTCCTTTAGATATTTGGAAAGAAACGGCAAAACCATCGTTCCGGCGCGGTTGATAAAAGTGATTGCTGCGAGAATCCAAACCTCACGCGAAAAACCGCGAAAGTTGTTGATGTAGCGCTCGAAACCCGATTTTAGCATGAAAATCTTAAATTTTTGTGCGTCAAATTTACAAACTCCGCAATGATAAATGGGCCGATTTAAATTTTCATTTGCGTATTTTTGTACAAATATTTTAAAATGAAAAATTTTTTTCTGCTGGCATTGCTGTTTGTGGGTTTCATTGGCTTCAGCCAGGAAAAATTTGAAGAATCGAACGTCAAAAAGTTTCAGGATGAGTTGAATATCGAATTTGCATCCAAAGATAAAAGCCCGTTAACTGAAGAAGATCGGAAGGATTTTAAGACACTGGATTTTTATCCGGCAAATGCCAAATACTTTGTCATCGCAGAATTCAAGCGGACTGAAACTGAAAAGCCGTTCAAAATGAGAACGTCAACAGACCGGACGCCGGTTTACATAAAATTTGGTGAACTGACATTCACGCTTGACGGAAAATCATTCCATTTAAATGTGTATCAAAGCATCGAGCTGACGAAGAAAAAAGGCTTTGAAGATCACCTGTTTTTGCCATTTTCCGATTTAACTTCGGGCAAGGAAACCTACATCGGCGGGCGTTATATCGACATGAAAGTTCCAAAAGGAAATAAACAAGCGATTGATTTTAATATCGCTTACAATCCGTATTGTGCGTACAATCACAAATATTCCTGTCCGATAGTACCGTTGGAAAATGACCTGAATATAGAAATCAGAGCAGGTGTTAAAAAGTTTCACGACTAATGGAATTCATCAATATTCATACGCATTATTTCTCGTCGGATGAAAATATTCTGGAAATCGTAAATCAATATCCGAATGAATTTGATGAAGCTATCCCGAATTTTTCAATCGGAATTCATCCGTGGTACATTGATAAAGACCGGATTGATTCCGATTTGAAGATTATCGGAGGAAAATTGCATCAGAAAAATTGTCTTGCGATTGGCGAATGCGGACTCGACAAAAGAATTGAAACGCCAATGGATTTGCAGGTTCAGGTTTTCGAATTACAATTGGCTTTAGCCGAAAAATATAATAAACCTGTAATTATTCATTGTGTAGCGGCCTTTCAGGAAATCATTGAAACTAAAAAGCGGTTGAAAATTTCTGTTCCAATGATTATTCACGGATTTTCAAAAAATGAGCAAACGGCAAAACAGCTGATTGACAACGGATTTTATCTTTCCTTTGGGAAATATTTGTTGAGAAATCCCGAACTTGAATCGGTTTTTAAAAGTGTCCCAAATGACCGTTTTTTTCTCGAAACCGATACGATTGAAGAAAATATTGCCAGTGTTTATGCAGTGGCTGCGACATATAAGAACCTGCAGATTTCAGATTTGCAGCAGCAAGTAAAATTAAATTTTATAACCGCATTTGGGTCGGAATAAATCTGAGACTTTAAATTCAAAATCTAGAATTGCGATGGCAGAATGGACAGAAAGGGCAGAGCTGCTCTTCAAAAAAGAAGGACTTGAAAAATTAAAAAATTCGAATGTATTGATCGTCGGAGTAGGCGGCGTAGGCTCGTTTGCAGCCGAATTCATTGCCCGTGCAGGAATAGGGAAAATCACGATTGTTGACGGCGATGTAGTGGATATCACGAACATTAACAGGCAGTTACCGGCGTTGCACTCCACCGTTGGCCAACCTAAAATTGATGTTGTGGGAAACCGTTTGATGGACATCAATCCGGATTTGCAACTCACGAAAATCCGCGAATTTTTATCGCCGGAACGCGCTTTCGAAATTGTTTCCGATGAATATGATTTTGTGATGGATTGCATCGACAGCGTCACGCCAAAACTGAATTTAATCATTGCGGCCAAACGCAAAAAGATCAAAATTATCAGCAGCATGGGCGCAGGCGGGAAAATGGAGGCCGCGAAAGTAAAGGTCGCCGACATCAGCAATACCGAAAATTGCTTTCTTGCCAAAACGATCAAAAAAAGGCTCAAAGCCGTTAAAATCGACAAAGGCGTAAAAGTGGTTTATTCCTCCGAAATTCAGGATGACAGCAGCCTTAAGAAAACCGATGGCAAGAATTTCAAAAAATCTTTCTACGGAACAAACAGTTACATGCCCGGGTTATTCGGGTTGTATGCAGCGGAAACGGTCATTCGTCACATTCTGAAAAAAGAAGAAACCGTTCATGGATAAACAAACAAAAATACAGCTACTGAGTTACCAGCAACTCGGCAACCACAAATGATAAAAACCGTAATTTTCGATATGGATGGCGTGATCGTCGATACCGAACCCGTACATTCATATGCTTTTCACCAGCATTTTAAAAACCTAGGCATCGATGTTTCGGACGCATTGTATGCGACACTTTTAGGAAAATCAACGAAAAATGTGTATCAGGCTTTGAAAGAAAAGTTTCATCTCAATGCAGATATTCAGACTTTAATAGATCAGAAACGCGCCATTTTCAACGATGCTTTCGACCACAAACCCGATTTGTTTTTAATTGATGGCGTTGAAGATCTGATCAAAGATTTATATAAAAATGGCATACAGCTGATCGTTGCTTCTTCATCTTCAAAACAAACGATCGACCGCGTTTTCAAACGTTTTAATTTGTACCCATATTTTACCGATATCGTCAGCGGTGAGGATTTTCCGAAATCAAAGCCCGACCCTGAAATTTTTGTGTATGCATCTTCACTTTCTAAAGCGCCAAAGGAAAACTGTGTCGTGATCGAAGACAGTTCAAACGGAATTTTGGCTGCGAAAGGCGCCGGGATTTTTTGTATTGGCTATGACAGCATCCATTCAAAAATGCAGAATTTGTCTGCCGCAGATTTGGTAATCCGGGAATTTAAAGAGTTGAATTTCGAGAAAATCAGAGATTTAAAATAGATTAGCCAACTGCTTCCTTAAAAACTTTCAGACAGCGTTCCCGAGCTTCTTTATGATCTACAACCGGTTCTGGATAAGACAATTCTTCGAGTTCAGGAACCCATTTTCGAATGTATTTCAAATCTTTGTCGAACTTTTTAACTTGTTCTGTGGGGTTAAAAATCCGGAAATAAGGTGCAGCATCTACGCCGCTTCCTGCATTCCACTGCCAGTTTCCAATGTTCGATGATTGTTCGTAATCGAGCAATTTTTCAGCAAAATACGCTTCGCCCCAACGCCAGTCAATCAGCAAATGTTTGCATAAAAAACTTGAAGTTACCATTCTCACACGGTTGTGCATGAACCCGGTTTTATTGAGTTCGCGCATTCCGGCGTCTACCATAGGATAACCGGTTTTTCCTTCACACCAGGCTTTGAATTCTTTTTCGTTGTTTCGCCATTTGATGTTATCGTATTTCGGGCGGAAACTTTTGGTTACGGTTTCAGGAAAATGCCATAAAATCTGCATGAAGAATTCACGCCAGATCAATTCATTCAGAAATGTTTTGTTGTTTTCCTGATGGGCTTTCGCGACGATTTTCCGAATGCTGACCGATCCGAAACGCAAATGAACACCCAATCTTGAAGTTCTTAATTCCGGGAAATTGCGTGTGGCTTCGTAATGTTGGATAAGTGTCTTTGAAATATCGAAGTCTGGAATTTTAGTTGTTGACCTTTCAAAATGTATATCTGATAAATTTAAGAACGGATATTGATGCACCGCAACATTTTTCAGTAAATCTTCTGATTTGAAATGTTCCGGTTTCGACTTCAAAAATTTTTCTTTCCATTTTCTGGAATATGGTGTATAAACCACATAAGGTTTTTCATCGTCTTTCACAACTTCGCTTCTTTCAAATATTACCTGGTCTTTAAAAGTCTTGAATTCGATATTGTTTGATTCGAGGAATTTTTTGATTTCCGAATCGCGCTGTCTGGCGTATGGCTCGTAATCGTGATTCGTATAAACCGTAGTGATTTCGTTTTCCTTTATGAGTTTCTCAAAAACAGTTTCAGGTTCGCCATGAAAAACGGCAAGCGATCTTTTAAGCTTTTGCAATTCGGTATTGATTTGCGCCAATAAATCAGAAATGAAAGTGACGCGCGCATCATCTTTCGGCAACTCAGAAAGAATATTCTTATCGAAAATAAATACTGGCAATACGTCAGAATCCTGCAGCGCTTCAAACAAACCGGCATTATCATCCAATCGTAAATCGCGCCTGAACCAAAAAATCGTCATAGAAAATAAATTAGTTAACTAAAAGTGTGGATAGGCCGCCGTCAACGTGAAATGTTTGTCCCGAAATCCAAGAACTTTTATCGGATAATAAAAACGCCGCCATTTGCGCCATGTCTTCAGCTTCTCCAAAACGCTTTAATGGATGGCGTTCGGATGATTTTTCCTGTTTGGTTTCGTTATTTAAAAATTTGTCTGCCAATGGCGTATTGGTCAATGAAGGCGCGATGACATTGACACGGAATTTCGGGGCATATTCTGCTGCAAGCGCTTTTGCAAAACCTTCTACCGCGCCCTTCGCAGCCGCAACGCTGGTATGAAATGGCATTCCGGTTTGTACGGCAACGCTGCTAAAAAGTACGATATTTGCCTGTTTGGAAGCTGAAAGCTGCGGCAAAACCGTCTGCAAAACTTTCACCATATTGACAAAATTGATTTGCAGGTCTTCAGCAAAGGTTTCGGGTTTGATTCCTTTGAAAGGACGAAGGTTGATGTTTCCCGGCAAATACACAAAACCGTCAATGATTTCGGGCAATTTTGTAACATCTAAAGTATCATTCGCAGCGTCAAAAACGATATGACTGACTCTCAATTCTGATAAATTTTCAGCAGTCCGGGAAGCAATGAAAACATTATTTTCGTGTTGCAATTCCTTGGCTAAAGCCAATCCGATTCCGTATGAACCGCCAATTAATAAGATGTTTTTCATTTTTCATCGGATTTAAATTCCCCAAAAAGTGCAACCAGTTTTTTTGTGCGGTATTCGAAAATTTTATCCAGTTCCGGCTTCACCAAAAATGGATGGACCAATTGTCCTAAAAATCCCATTGGAACTTTATAGTGCACCACATCTTCCATTTCAACACCACCGGGAATTTCCTTTAGAAAGTGTTTGTGGTGCCAGAAATTATAAGGCCCGAAACGTTGTTCATCAACAAAAAATTCCTGATTTTTGACGTGCGTAATTTCGGTTACCCATTGCATTTTAATTCCAAAAAGCGGAGTAATAGTATAGTGAATAATTTGTCCGGCAAACATTTTTCGTTCGTCACCTGAAATTGTTCGAAATCCCATTTCTTTTGGCGTAATGACTTCGAGATTTTTAGGATCGGAGATAAAATCCCAAGCCTGCTGTAGAGAAATAGGCATTTTCTGAACGCTTTTTTTGGTGTACAATTTCATAAATGGCACTTTTTTGTAAATGTACATATTGTTTAATGATAATCAACAAATCATAAACAAAATGAAAATGCTATTAAGGAATAATTAACAGTTTACCGAATTTTGAATTTGTAATTTTGGCGGCTAACCTTAATTTATTAGACATGAAAAAAATATTTTTTGTATTCGCGTTCGTGGCAGCTTCGTTTTCAGTTAACGCACAGGTAAAAACGCCTGCTCCAAGTCCGGCAGCAAATGTTAAACAAGTTGTCGGTTTAACCGATGTTGAAGTGGATTATTCACGTCCCGGCATGAAAGGCAGGACGATTTTTGGCGATCTGGTTCCGTTTGGAAAGCTTTGGAGGACTGGTGCCAATGCGAATACAACGGTTTCATTCAGCGAAGATGTCGTGATCGACGGAAAGCCTTTGAAAAAAGGAAAATATGCTTTATATACGACGCCTAAAGCGGACAATTGGGAAATTATTTTCTATTCTGGTACCGACAATTGGGGCACGCCAGAAAAATGGGACGATGCAAAAGTGGCTTTGAAAGCGACTGCTAAAGCAGAAATGCTTAATAGAAACATCGAAAGTCTGACTATCGGAATCAACGCTTTAGATAACAATTTCGGTTTTCTTGAAATTTCGTGGGAAAAGACCTTGGTGGCTTTAAAGTTTGAAGTTCCGACAGAAAAGACAGCAATGGCAAGCATTGAAAAAGCATTGGCAGGGCCAACAGCTAACGACTATTTTTCATCGGCACAATATTACTACCAGTCAAATGGAGATCTTACCAAAGCGTTGGCTTATGTAAACAAAGCATTGGAACTTAGTAAAGACAAACCATTTTGGTTCAATAGGCTAAAATCGTTGATCCAGGCAAAATCAGGAGATAAGAAAGGGGCGATCGAATCAGCGAAAGCTTCTTTAGCTGCCGCGACTGCTGCAAAAAATAATGATTATGTGAAAATGAACAACGACAGCATTGCAGAATGGAGCAAAAAATAATCTGAAATAGATTTAAAAAAAATCCCGCTTTTGTAATGAAAGCGGGATTTTTTTATGCTTCGACATTGTCGTTTTTCAGTACAATCTGTAAAGTAACTGAGAGGAAAATTGTCAGTATGGCACCAATGAAATTTAGCCATAAAAAGCTTACCACTTCAAGGTAATAAATGTAGAAGATCGTCAACTGACTGAGGACTGCGCCCCAGAAAATCGCTTTGGCCTTCACATATTTAATGTAAAATCCGACAAGGAAAATCCCAAGAACCGTTCCGTAAAAAATCGATCCGATGATATTTACGAGCTGAATTAAATTTTCAAACAATGTGCCGACACAAGCAAAAAGGATCGCGATAATTCCCCAGATTAGCGTGAAAAATTTCGTCGCATTCACAAAATGCTTATCCGACTTTTCGCCTTTAACATTTCGCTTGTAAATATCAATTGCCGTTGTAGAGGCCAATGCATTGATTCCAGAAGCCGTTGACGACATGGCTGCGGAAAGAATTACGGCGAGCAGTAATCCGATCAACCCTTTCGGTAAATAATTCAAAATGAAATGGATAAAGACATAATCCTTGTCATTTGTTTCCGCTTTGTTGTCGGCTTTTGAAATCAGTTCGCGCGCTTCATCACGCAGATCATTTTCTTTGCTGGACAGTGCAACGAGTTCTTTTCGTAAAATCGGATTGTCGTAATTCTGGTTTAAATGATCGATGTAAATCAGGTTTATTTCCTTTTTTTCTTCTGAAAGCTTGTCGAGTTTTTGTTCAAGGATACGGTATTCAGTTTTATATTTCGAATGGTCTACTGCTATTTTATTGTTCGGGTTAAAATTCAGCGGTACAGGATTGAATTGAAAAAACACAAAAACCATTACGCCAATCAACAGTATAAAAAACTGCATCGGCACTTTTAAAAATCCGTTCATTATTAAACCCATCTGGCTTTCCTTGACCGATTTTCCGGATAAATAACGGCCAACTTGCGATTGATCCGTTCCGAAATACGAAAGCGCAAGAAAAAAACCACCGGTAATGCCGCTCCAGAAAGTGTAGCGTGTTTCAGGATCGAATGAAAAATCAACCACATCCATTTTATGGTTTGCGCCTGCAATATGCATCGCATTGCTGAACGTCATGTCGTTTGGAAGCAGGTGTAAAATCAGGAAAAAAGTCACAAACATTCCGGTCATGATCACGAACATTTGCTGTTTTTGGGTTACGTTTACGGCTTTGGTTCCGCCAGAAAATGTGTAAATAATCACCAGAACGCCGATGGCAATATTCATCACGGTCAAATTCCAACCGAGCAATGCCGATAAAATAATCGCCGGTGCATAAATCGTTAAACCCGTTCCCAATCCGCGTTGGAACAAAAATAATCCTGCAGCAAGCGAACGCGTTTTTAAATCAAAGCGCTGTTCAAGATATTCATATGCGGTGAAAACTTTTAATTTGTGGTAAATTGGGATAAAAGTGTAGCAGATAACGACCATCGCAATTGGCAATCCGAAATAGAATTGCACAAAACCCATTCCGTCGTGATATGCCTGTCCTGGGGTCGATAAAAAGGTGATTGCGCTGGCTTGTGTCGCCATGACTGAAAGCCCGACTGTCCACCACGGTGTTTCATTATTTCCAAGTATATAGTCCTCAACATTTTTGCTGCCTTTGGTTTTCCAAACGCCGTAAACAACGATGAATAGTAAAGTTGCCGAAAGTACGATCCAGTCAATTTGCTGCATATTACGAGAACATTTCCATGATTAAACAAAAAACCATGATGTAGATCGCGTTGGCGACCAAGACCCAGGTGTAGCTTTTTTTCCAGACTGTTGTTTTATCGGCTTTCATAGGGTTATTTTTCAGTTGGAATCGAGATTAAGTTGGCCATCAGGCGAAACGCACCCGAAACGCCTTCAGGCAATTCCCTGAAAAAGCTCAAGCCGGTATAAATATAGTTTCCTTTTCCGTATTTGGCGACAAGGATGGCGCTTTTCTTGGCGGATTCATTTTTATCGGAGGATGAAATGATCGGCGTAAATGCCTTATCCCATTCTCCAGGATAATACAATCCCTGTTCTTGTTTCCAGCACTGAAAATCTTTGGAAGTAATGACATTCGGAAAATTCAAAACCGGATTTTTAGGCTCTAGAAAAGTGACCGTTGCATTTTCTTCGGTGACCCGGTCGCGTGAAAGTTTGATCGGAAACGGTGCCAGGTCGTTGGTCACCAAATCACCGGCAGTATTGTATTGCACGATCATATTGTGGCCTTCCTTTACAAAATCAAATAGGATATTTTGTATGAATGTTAACGCATTTACGGTATTGTAAGCACGGATTCCTGTCATGACCACATTAAAATCTTTAAGGCGATCTTTCGTAATTTCCTCGGGTTTTAAGATCGTGACCTCATAACCCATTTGGCGCAAACTTTTCGGCACTTCATCGCCGGCTCCCATAATGTAGGCTATTTTTTCATTTCCAGTTTTGATATCGAGCCTGATAAAACGCGCTTCAGACGGTTTTAAAACTTCCTGTTTTGAAATGTGATCGTAATTGATGGCGATGAGTTCTCTATCAAAATGCTTTCCGTCTATAGTTGCAATGCTTTTTGCGGTGATTTCATCAGCAGATGCCGGCGGCGTAATTTCAAAATAAACCGCTTTTTCTTCGCCTTTTTTTGCCAGTGAAAATGCTGCAGATTTTGGGGAAACGTTCCAGTTCTGTGGCAAATTTAATTCTAAATTGCCGTTAATATTTTCCTTTCCGGCGGTAATTTTTACGCCGACAGTTTTTGTTTTATTGTTATTGAAAATTACAACTTTATCGAGTAGGGAAGTCGTTACATCGGGCACAATATCAAATGGACGATATACTTCGCCTTTGACATCGTCATTGTATTTATAAATTACATTTCGTTCAAACGGAATGCTTGTGCTGTTAATCAGAATGTTGAATGTCACTTTCACTTCGCGAATAATATCCGGAATGCCAATGTTTTTCTGGTCATCAACGCGGTACATGCCAATGGTTCCTTTTTCCTTCAACCAATACGGCTGTGTATAATTAAAATCTGCAGGCAATCTGATTTCTATGTCAAAATTCTGGCCGGCATTGTTTTTTAAATCCGTAACCTGAAAAGGCGTAACCGATTCCGGAAACGTTTTAACGTTGGCCAATTGCATGGCGACACCACTTCTGTTAATCGCTTCCAATTTGATTTTGACACTACTTCCCGGCGTAGTTTCCTGATGATCGGCAACCGCTTCAAGATACAATCCGGCGCAAGCTGCTATAGTATTTTTGATCTCTTCGGATTTGATGGGTTTCCAATGGTTTTCATCCAAAGACTGGATCAACGAATAGGCTTTAACCAAATCTGCGATGCTTGCCGACGGATTTTTAAAGTCGTAATTCTTTTCAATTTTTGAAAGCAGTTCGCCGATAGATTTTCCGCCTTTGACGCGGTTCCATGAAGTGTCGATTCCTTCAAAAATATTGGATTTGTCTTTTGGCGCATCGCCTTTTAGGAATTCGAGATATTCATTGTCTTCGCCACGAGCGCCGGTGCTTCCAAAACCTTGCGATTGGTGTCGGCTCCGGCTGAGTGCGGCAATTTCCTGATTGGATTTTCCCAAGCTGTTGTAAAATACTCCGGTTTCTAAACGGTACATATTTGATTTATCCGCTTTGTCGAATTTTTCTTTTGAGCCGTAAAACCACCAGGAAGTATTGAAAAACAAGCGTTTTGGCTGCCAGGTTTGCACCAGATTTAATTGGTTTGAATAGCTTTTCGGATCGTTGGATTTGTCAAAAGCCTCAAGACTTAACATCGCCGATGAAGTATGGTGACCGTGTGTTGTTCCTGGCGAGCGCGCATCGAAACGGTTGATAATCACATCGGGCTGGAATTTCCGGATCAGGTAAACCACATCGGCTAAAACTTCATCCTTATTCCAGATTTCAAGCGTTTCATCTGGAACTTTCGAATATCCGAAGTCGTTCGCACGAGAAAAAAACTGTTCGCCACCATCGATTTTCCGGGCTTCGAGCAATTCCTGGGTTCTGATCACGCCGAGCAATTCCCGCAATTCCGGTCCGATTAAATTCTGTCCGCCATCACCACGTGTTAACGATAAATATCCGGTGCGCGCTTTTTTCTCGTTGGCCATATATGAAATCAGGCGCGTGTTTTCATCATCAGGATGTGCTGCGATGTATAACACAGAGCCGAGAAAATTGAGCTTTTGAATTTTGTTGAAAATTTCAGCAGATGTTGGTTTTGGCGGTTGCTGCGCGAAAGCATGCTGACAAATAATCAGTGCGAAAACAAATGAAATCAGGGGTTTGAACATAATCGAAAATTGAGTTTCCAAATATACTAAAATAGAATGGGCGGGCTTTTTTTTAGAAATTCTTTAACAATAAAAAAGCCGGACCTTAGGGACGATCCGGCTTTTTGGTTCAAATGGTTTGGTTCGGTATTAATCAGCAGAGGCCGTGGTCATTTTTCTCATAAATCGGCCATTCGGCGAATATGGATATTCTTTCTTGTGTCGTTTTTGGAATTGGAGTACGTCGTCGTCATCATAATCGGTAATATACACGCTGACCTTGTTGTTCATCGAATAGCCTCTGTAACCGCTCGGGATCTCTTCGGCTGTTTGCCATTCGCCATTTTCCTGGTAATAATAGATGCTTTTCTTGGTGTCAAAATAAGCTTCGATGTTTGGATAATAATAGTATCGCAGGCTGCATTGCGTGATCGGGTCAATTAGCGGTGGCGCCTTATCGGCTTTTTTACGGTCGGCCTGTGCATTGGCATTTAATGCAAATAAAAAAAGTATGGCTGTTGAAAGTATAGTTTTTTTCATTTTTTGTGTGTTGCCTGAACGTTTTCTGCATTCAGATATTGACATCACAAACGTAAGGAATAAATTTTAAAATATCCGATAAAAAGCATTAAAAAATCGATTAAATGCAATATTTGTAATTTTATTAAAGAAAAATCTTTCAAATTTAAATTGGTCGAAATTGTGGTCTTGAGAAAATTACATTTAAATTTAGTCTGTAAATTCTTTTTCTTCAAAAGGAACTGTGATGATCGAGATCCCTTTTTGTAGTAACAAATTGTTTGGAAAAGTAATGAGTTCGCCTTCTTTTGTCCGCAGCAACGTGTGAAAAGCGCGGATGTCTTCAATTTCGGCTTCAATTGGAAAATCTTTATCGTGTATTTTGATTGTATCTCCAATTTTAAACGGAAACGTAAACAACAAAATAATACCCGAAGTAATGTTGCTCAAAATCGACCATTGTGCAAATAATGCGACGCCAACAACCGTAATCACTGAAGAAATCGTCAAAAAAATATCTTTCGTCTGCACGCCCCAAATAATAAAAACGGCTATAATGAATAAGATTGAAATGAAAATGCTGTTGTATTTGGCAACTAGATTGGTTCGATGCTCTAAAATTTCGCTCGATTTTGCATAATGCTTAATTAGTCGCGTCGAGGTAAAGCGCAGTAAAATCGTGATGCAGATCAATACGATTGTAGCGATAATCTCGATATAAAATTCCTTGATCATGATATTAGAGTTTGTTCAGGTACTCGTACACTTTTTGTGTAGGCAATCCGACGACATTTGTATATGATCCTTCGATTTTTGTAATGCCAATGAGCCCGATCCATTCCTGAATGCCGTAAGCGCCGGCTTTGTCAAACGGTTTGTAATGGTCGAGGTAATATTTAATGGCTTCATCCGGCAATTCGCAAAAAGTCACTTTTGTAATTTCATTAAAAATATGCGAAGTTTTCAACGTTTTGAAACATACTGAAGTAATGACTTCATGCGTCGAATTGGACAGAGATTTTAAAATCTGAAATGCGTCGTCGCCATCTTTCGGTTTTCCGAGTGCGCGCTCGTTGTGCCAGACAATCGTGTCGCTCGTAATCAGCAATTCGTAGTCAGACAATTCGCCTTCAAAAGCGTTGGCTTTCAATTCGGCTAAAAAATCGGTAATTTGAGAAGACCGCAATTCCGCCGGATAAATTTCTTCCACTTCTTTTAAGCGGATTTCAAAATCGAGATCCATGTCCTTAAAAAATTGCTGCCTTCTTGGTGAACCCGAGGCGAGTATGATTTTGTATTTTGATTTAAGCATGATTTATTATATTATAGGTAAGCAAAGCGATCGAAAAAACACCGAACAAGATCACGAGTTTTAAAACCAAACTCAAATGTTTGTAATCGTTCACCGATTTTGCATCCCACATTTTAACCGTAAAATAAATCAGCGGAGCGGCAACAAACAGCAAAACGTAAATCGTGATCAGCAGCAAATTGTTTGCAAAAAAGTACCTGTTTGTGTAATACAAAATCAATAAAACGGGAACAATGCTGAGTCCGAAAATGAGTTTAGATGTTCGCTTTCGGCCTAAAGCAATCGGTAAAGTGTTCATGCCCTGGTTGTAATCGCCGTCAACATCTTCAAGGTCCTTGACCATTTCGCGAATGAAATTTAGAATGAAGGCAATGATCGCATAATCGGAAATTACTGAAAAAACCGTCGCCATCACTTCCCGATTGCCGTCGTAAACCATCGGAAACATGTCAAAAATTGGAACGATCAAAACGCTGACAGCGAGCAGCGAGGCAACGATCACATTTCCTACGATCAGCATTTGCTTAAAGCTAGTCGCGTATAAATATAAAGTCGCTGCAATAAAAATAAAAATCGCTGCAAAACCGGGTTTTTCAATCACATTGGCCAGATAAAATCCAATCGCAACGCCCGAAATATTTAGCCCGACATAAATATTGTAGGCTTTGGTTTCCGAAATGTTTTTACCAACAATAACATGATTAGGTTTGTTTTCACCATCAGTTCCCTGATCGAAAATGTTGTTGATCACATAACCTGCCGCGGCGATCAAAACCGTAGAAAGTATCAATAAAATATATTGAAAGTCGTTCAGCGCCAGTGGAATTTTCTGCCAGATTAAAAATCCGTAACGAAGAATGAGCTGCATCAGCGCAAGCATTAACAAATTCTGGTAGCGTATCAGTTTAAAAAAGTGTTTCATAATAAGGTCAAAATCAAAATCAAAAGTCGAATGTCAAAAGTCGAACGGCTTCGTCCAAAATCTCTCCCGAAGTTTCGGGACTGAATCTAATATCTCAATTTAAATCAATCGTGTTTTCCGTCAAAATGCTGCATCCATTTTCCCTGAACGCGCATCACTTGTTCGATCACATCGCGAACTGCGCCGCGTCCGCCATTTTTATGTGAAATGTATTTGGATATTTCCTTGATTTCCGGACTTGCATCCTGAGGACATGCAGGTAAGCCTACGAGTTTCATTACGTGATAATCGGGAATGTCATCGCCCATGTATAACACTTCTTCGGCGTTTATCTGGTACAATTCGATGTATTCCTTGAAGGTTTCGACTTTGTCTGGTGTGGCCAAATGAATGTCGGTGATTCCGAGATTTCTGAGCCTGATTCGAACGCCTTCATTGCTTCCGCCGGAAATAATGCATACATGGTAGCCGCTTTCAACCGCTGCTTTCATCGCATAGCCATCCCGGATGTTCATGATCCTGAGCATTTCGCCGGTGGGTGTGACGTGTACCGAACTGTCGGTCAAAACGCCGTCAACATCAAAAATAAATCCTTTGATGCCGTTCATGATTTCCTTATAAGTTTTTGCCATTTTGTATGGATTGGGTTAGAATTTTATAAATATTGCGCTGGTTTTCGTCGGATAAAAATTCGAGGTGTGAATTAATCGTGTGCAGATCATTTCGCTTTGCCGGGCCAGTTTGTGCATCATCTGGCGAAAGTACCATGATTTTTTCAGAAGTTTCACGAATCAAAGGCCGAAGGATTTCAAACGGAACGCCGTGTTCATTGCAAATGTCATTTCCTATTTTATACAGATGATTCACGAAATTATTGACGAAAACCGCTGAAACATGTATCGATTTTCGTTGTTCGGAGGAAATGGAAAATACTTTTTCAGAAATGCTATTTGCCGTTTTTTCAAGCAAATCAAAATCGGATTCAAATTCGGTTTCGATGCAAATCGGAATTACTTTAAAATTTGTGGGTTTGTTTTTCGAAAAACTCTGCAGCGGATAAAAAACAGCTTTTCGGTTTTTGGAATGCAATGCGTCGATCGAAACACTGCCCGAAGTATGCGCAACCAATCGGTTTTCGAACGGCAACTGTGAAGAAACTTCGGCCACGGCATCATCTGAAACGGCGATGATGTAGAGATCGGCTGCAGCCAATTCATGTAATTTGTGCACGACCCGAATGTTATCTGATTCAAATTTGCCGCGCGAAAATACCTGAACCACTTGTGCCTGATCACTTTCGCTAAAAGCCGAAATCAAATGCTGCGCGACGTTTCCAGAACCGATAATAGCGATTTTTATCATGCGGCTAAATTAGTAAAAAAATCAGCTTTTTAGTCTGTAAAATTCATCGGAAGCATATCACCGGCGCGTTTTTTTCCGAGCTCGCCGCCGAACATGACGACGTCAAAATCTTCATTGTTTCCATATTCGTCAACATGAAAAGTATTGCTTTTAAAAACCACATTGGATTGTTCAGATTTGGCGTAAAGCAAATTGAAAGATTTGTAAAAGGAACCGTCGTCGCTCAATGATTTGGGTTTTTTCCTTGCGGAATCTTTTATCGTTACCGTGTAAATTCCTGCATTTTTCTGGATTTGAAAATAATCGTTCGGGTTTGCTAAATAACTGCCTTCAAACAGCTGGAAGCTTTTTCTGTCCCACATATTTTTAGCAAGGTTCTTAAAAAAATGCATCTGTGAACCGTAATAAGTCTTCTTTCTTTTATCGGAATAAGCTTTCTTTCCGTTAGTATTGTCTTTGTAAAACGTTGTTCCGGCCAGGTAACTGCTATAAACATCGGCACTTTTTATGCTTTTCAGATTGAAATTCACATTGAATTCTACTAAAGAAAATGTAATTTCATAACCCAGGTAACTGTTTTGAATTTGGATTGGAACGGATGAAAACGCAGAAAGCTGGTTTTTTTTCGTGTCATACGAAAATGAAATATCCGCTTCATTTAAAATTTTGCACGATCGTCCGGCTTTTGTTTTTCCGAGGAATTCTTCACGGAAAATCTTCAATTTATCAGCCCTGCTAAAACCGTCGGCAACTACGGTAACTTCTTTTAAAGTGGTTTCTTTCGGAATCAGGTAAATTTTTTGATCCGGATTGTCGAATGGATTTGCAATGATTTTTGATTCGTATCCGATAAAGCCAATCACCAGCGTAGTGTTGATTTTATTAGTCGCGCGCAGTTCGTATTTTCCCTGATCGTCAGTAATCGTACCAATCGAAGTGCCGTCAAGATAGACCGATGCACCTGCAATGGTCTCTTTGTTTTCATCGAACACCATTCCCCTCAGCGTTTGCGAATGCATTTTTAAACAGCATAAAACCAGTAAAAAAGTATAAAAATAATGTCTCATATCAGTCTTTTAAAACTACTGAAATGTGAATGGCTTTTTCAAGAAGTTTGTGGATCGGGCAGTTATGTGCGATTTCCAGCAGCCTTTTTTTCTGAGTTTCATCCAACGTTCCAAAAACGCGGATGTTCATTACCATTTTGTGTTCTTTGGTTTCAGGTTTGTTGTCGAAAGTCACGTCGATCATAGTTTCTTCGAGATCCCAATTTTTGCGGTCGGCATACATTCTAAGTGTAATTCCGGTGCAGGAAGCAAGCGAGGAGGCAAGAAGCTGGCTCGGTGTAAAGCCTAAGTCCTGTCCGCCAATTGACGTGGGTTCGTCTGATATGATTGAATTTGTTTCAGTTTTAATATCGGTTTTATAGTGGCTTTTTCCGGTTGCGGCGGTGATTCTGATCATTTTTTTAAGTTTAGGTTGGTTTGTGGTGGAAGCGGGACAAATTCGGTTTCTCCCGGAACTTTTTCGAAAGTTTGTTCCAGCCAGCGCTTTTTCGCATCTTCGATCAATTCGGGCGTCGATGCGACAAAATTCCAGTAAATCGTTCTCGGTTCTGCAAACGCATCGCCGCCAAATATATATACTGTCGTGTTTTCATTCATGGTAAATTCGCACAATTTCGTGTCATTCGCAATCAAAATCTGCTTCGGTTCATACACATTTCCTTCGTTTTCTACTGAACCTTCTAAGATGTACAAGGCGCTTTCGCCAAACAATTCATTTCCAATAGAAATTGTCTGTTTTCGGTCCGATTTTAATTCAAGCAAATACAGCGGACTGTAAACGGGAACGGGAGATTTTCTGCCGAAAGCTTCGCCTGCAATGAGTTTAAACGCGATTCCGTTTTCGTTCCAATGCGGAATCTCATGATCAGAAGCATGGTAAAAATTGGGTGGCATTTGTTCCAGATGTTTGGGCAATGCAACCCAGATTTGCAGTCCGTGCAATGATTTTTCAGAATGCCGCAGATATTCGGGTGTTCTTTCTGAATGTACAATGCCGTTTCCGGCGGTCATCCAATTCACTTCTCCGGGCTTGATTTCGACTTCGCTACCCAGGCTGTCTCTGTGCATGATGCTGCCTTCAAACAAATATGTCAGTGTTGACAATCCGATGTGCGGATGCGGCGGTACGTCAAAATTTTCATAATCGTATAGTGCGATCGGGCCCATGTGGTCGATGAATGCAAATGGCCCAACCATGCGTTTGTCTTTAAACGGCAACAACCGCCCAACCATAAAATTCCCGACGACATTCGGGCGTTCTTCGATAATCAGTTTGATATTTGACATGGAAAGTTTTTTGGGATTTAAAAGTACGAAAAATGCGCGAATTACCCGATCATCAAATGCGAATTGGAAATGATTTGTTGCAGTTTTACATTGATGCAGGTTTGTTGCAAATTTATTTTTATGAAATTTTCGCGACAATTTTTGTGACAAAAAAAAATAAAATTAAATTTTGTCACAAAAGTTGTGACATTTTTTTTAAATTAAAATTTTTGTCACAAGATGGACAACGCTTGATATCGAGGGTTAGTTCTTATTCGCAGTTGTTTTAAAATAACGAGAGCAGTCTTGGTTTAAATTAACAAACATCCGCCTATGGCAATCAACATTTTTAAGTATTTTTGTCGCACTTTTAAACTACAATCCTTTTATAATGGATAAAAAATTATTCTCGTTCCTTTTTTCCACCCGATTGATGGCCCTTTTGTTTCTCACTTTCGCAGCAGCGATGGCTGCAGGGACATTTATTGAAAACGAATACAATACCGATACTGCAAGAATCTGGGTTTACAATACCAAATGGTTTGAAGCGATTATGCTGTTTTTCCTGATCAACTTTTTTGGGAACATCAAGCGTTACCAGTTGCACAAAAGGGAGAAATGGGCGACTTTATTATTGCACCTCGCATTTATTTTTATCCTGATCGGAGCATTTGTGACGCGCTACATCAGTTATGAAGGCATGATGCCCATCCGCGAAGGCGCTGCAGAAAACCAGGTTTTTTCAGATAAGACTTTTTTGAATATTGCCGTTGACGGCGATTATAAAGGGCAAATGCGACGCAGGATTTATGAAGATGCATTGCTGCTTTCGCCGGTAACAAATAACAATTTTACGATGTCGGAGAAGTTTTCCGAGACGCCGTTTGAAATTTCATACAAAAACTACATTTTTGGCGCGACCGAAACGGTTGTTCCAAAAGAAAACGGAACGACTTACCTTAAAATGGTGGAATCAGGAGGCGGAACGCGACACGAGCATTACCTGAAAGCAGGCGAAGTCCAAAACATCCACAACACGCTTTTTGTCCTGAACAAATACACAGCGGGAGCGGTCAACATCAATACTACCGGCGGTGCTTACACGATCAAAACACCATTTGACGGGCAGTTCATGAGAATGGCCGATAAGATGCAAGGAACTGTAATTAAAGATTCGTTGCAGCCGTTGATGATGCGTTCATTGTACAACGTTGGCGGATCACAATTCGTGTTTCCGGAACCTGCAATCAAAGGCGAAAAAGCATACAAATCAAGCAATGATCTTCACGCTAAACAGCACGATGATGCGTTGACGCTGACGTTAAAATCGCAAGGGCAGGAACGTGAAATTACCGTTTTAGGTTCTAAAGGAAAGCAGGGCGAGCCAGTAATGGTGAAGATTGGCGATCTCGATTTTACGGTCACTTTCGGAAGTAAAGTCTATACGCTGCCATTTAAAATACAGCTGAACGATTTTGTTGCAACCAAATATCCTGGAACTGAAAAAAGCTACGCTGCGTTTGAAAGCAAAGTCACCGTTTTGGATTCTGATAAGAAATTCGATGCGCGCATTTTCATGAACAATGTTTTGGATCACAAAGGATTTCGTTTCTTTCAGGCTTCATTTGATCCGGATGAAAAAGGAACCGTTTTATCGGTAAACCATGATTTCTGGGGAACATGCATCACATATTCTGGCTATTTCATGTTGTTTTTTGCAATGATGGCGATCCTTTTTGACAAGAATACACGCTTTGCCGACATCAAACGAAAATTGGAAGTTGTGAAAAATAAAAAAGCCAAATTGATTTCGATTTTAATGCTGTTCCTAAGCTTCAGCGGTTTTTCGCAACAGCACCAGCACACACCACAAAAAACGCATCTGCCAAGTCAGGCGCAAATCGATTCACTGATCAATAGATATAAAGTGAGCGAAACGCATGCTGCAAAATTCGGAAAACTGATCATTCAGGATGAAGGCGGACGAATGAAGCCTGTAAATACTTTTTCATCTGAATTGCTTCGAAAAGTGAGCAAAAGCGATGCATACAAAGACATGAATTCTGATCAGGTTTTTCTATCGATGACGCAATTTCCACGGATTTGGTTTGAAGTGCCGCTGATTTACGTAAAGCCTGGAAATGACAGCATCCGCAAGATTATCGGAATCGACAGCAAGCAAAAATATGCACCGTTTATTGCATTTTTCGACAACAACGGAAATTACAAATTGTCGTCTTATCTTGAAAAAGCCTATAAAGATGCAGTTCCGGACCAATTTGAAAAAGACTTTATCGAAACTGACAGAAAAGTCAATTTGCTAAATTCGGCGTTAAGCGGAAGCATTCTTAAAATTTTCCCGGTTCCAGACGATAAAAACAACAAATGGATTTCGTATCTCGAGTTGCATTCGTCCGGAATGAAAGGCATTGATTCTACATTCACCAAAAATATCCTGCCGTTGTATATGGCCTCGCTGGACAGCGCTTCGGTGAGTAAGAATTACACCAATGCCGATTTTTACCTGCAGAGCATGGAGAATTACCAGAAGAAATTCGGCAGTGCCGTGCGTCCGTCGCAAGACAAGATCAATTCTGAAATCACTTACAACAAATACGATATCTTTAAAAAACTGTATTACTTGTATATGCTCTCGGGCGTTTTGATGTTGATTTTTACGATCGTAAATATCTTCTTTGAAAAGAAAGCCATCCGTATAGTTATTAACGTTTTCCATATCTTAATCGGGATTTTATTTGCGTTGCACACTGCCGGATTGATTGCGCGCTGGTACATCTCCGGACATGCGCCTTGGAGCGATGCTTATGAATCTATGATTTATGTAGCTTGGGCGACGATGTTCTTTACATTGGCATT
>Ga0247805_1000437_pt1 | contig 21864 bp, 29 predicted proteins | sample UWRJL044104R1_FD_180930 | JGI IMG/M metagenome (GOLD analysis project Ga0247805, IMG submission 180930) | Plant litter microbial communities from Arlington Agricultural Research Station in Wisconsin, United States - UWRJ-L044-104R-1 | ecosystem: Environmental > Terrestrial > Plant litter >... | reverse complement strand
TGCCGGAAAATTAAAAGAAGTAGGATTAATGAACCAACGGCCGTTTCGCAGTCCGCATCACACCATTTCCAATGTAGTATATTGTTAATGTGTGGATATTAATTTGTTACCTTTGCTAAAATGATATACTATGAGCAAAGCTATAATCTATGTACGTGTGTCATCAACTGATGATAAACAAACGAATGACCGTCAGATTGATGAATTAAAATCTAAAGCAGCGCAAGATGGTTATAAGGATAAAGATATAATTATTTTTGAGGATAAAATTTCCGGTTTTTCGAAGGGGGACACACGTCCGGCGTTTAGTGAATTATTAACAGCAATCCGAAATGATAGTAAGTTATACTCGATGATTTATATTCATGAGATTTCCAGGTTAGGGAGAAATCCTGACAATGTACAATTATTACTTTCGGAAATCAGCAGCTTGAATATACCTATATATATCAAGTCAATCAATCTTTATACCATGACTGATGGTAACCGAAATAGTTTCACAAATATCATAATTTCAATACTGTCGGAATTTGCTCATCAAGAAGTGGAGTATTTAAAGATGAGGGTAAAATCTTCGTTGATGGCGGGTGCGCGTCGTGGGCGTGTGGGAGGTGGCATCGTGTACCCGTACGGATTTAAAAACGATAATCAGATGTTGGTCATTGATGATGGTGAAGCCGAGATTATACGAAAAATTTATTCTATGTATCAAGATGGTAGTGGTTCAAAGCAAATCGCAAATTATCTAAATAATAATAATGTTCCGACAAGATTAAATAAAGCTTTAAAAGGTAAGAAAGTTAATTTGCCGAACTTCGAAAAGAATGCTGACGACATTCGTTGGTCGGACACTCAGATTATATCAATTCTATCTAACACTATATATAAAGGAGATAGAAAATTCAAAGGTGAAGTTATTCCAATTGAGGCAATAATTCCAAAAACCACATTTGATGATTGTACCCGTATTAGAAAAAATAAATTATCTAGGGATTTTGACATCAAGTATGATTATCTGTTAAAGGATTTGCTAAAATGTGGTTGTTGTGGTAGAACATATTTTGCGAAGTACAAACCCGTTCCACATGGTGATAAGGTGTATATCTGTTCGTCTCGATTAAAACTTAAGGGAAGCTGTGGTAATGTAGGTATAAATATAAGTTACTTAGAATCGGTTATATATGATGTTATTATAACTTCGGGGGAACTTGCTGAAAGAATTAAGAACAAAGATTCAATGATACTTTCGACTCAAAAAGAATTGGAAAAATGGTCAAATGAATTGATGACCAACCAAACAACATTAAGTAACAGTAAGCTATCATTATCAAAACTTGATGATGCTTTTTATATTAAACATACAATAGATGAATCGAGATACGAAACTTTATCCGCATCGGTTAGTGAAACCATTGATGACTTAGTTGATGTCATTGCTAAGATAGAATATGAAATAACAAGTTCTAAAAAGAGGCTGAAGAAATTACAATCCACATCTTCAACAGAAAAATTCTTTACAAACCTAAAATCAGAACGTAAACAAATCATTCCAATATTTAAGGAATATATTGACCGAATAATAATAACAAAGCTTGATGATACATTTGTCATGTGTAATATTTTCTTGTCCATCGATGGCCTAACAACGACAGATAGTATTAAGATATTTCTGGACCTTCGAGTGCCAAGAAAAAAGAACATAGTACTGACTTATGGATTTGCAACTATAATGTCTGATACAATGATATTTGATAACAATATTCTAGTCAGTAATAAATCTGAAATTGTCAAGCACTGCTATGAGAATAATGCGGAATCAATATATGATGAAGAGACAGATACCTATTCGTTAACAAATCGTATCCTATCTTGCGCAGTTCCACAAGAAAATATTTTTAGTTTGCCTATTACTTTTGAAAAGAAAAATAAAGAATAATTTTAAAAGAGAGAAAATTAGTACAAACGGGTAAAGTGTTAAAATATTAACAGTCAGCTATTTGTGTTTACTGTTGTTTTTTGTTGTTAAAAAAAATCTGAAAAAGATTAAAAAATAGAAATGTTTGCAGTACCTTTGGTGGTAAAATAAAAATTTGACCTATTCTTATCTAAGTAAGTAGGTGTAAAAAAATAGTTCTTTAATTTAATGTTTAACTAAATATCAATTATTATGAAAATCATGCAGCGATTTCCAAACAACCGAAAGGGCGACGGTGAACCAGCCCCTAACTATTTAATTTTTCATATATGGATAACAATCCGAGACCCTGGTGGTCAAAACCTGAAACTATTATCTCCTGATTAGGCTCGACACCTGGAATAATAGAACTAATTAAATTAATCTTCCCGTCTTTAGGGTAAGCTTAATCCTAAGCCTGATGTGTTGACGCACATTGGGCTTTTGTATTTTATCAAAATGATGTGTACAAAGATACAATACAAAAGGACATGTCCAAAATTTTATGCATAAAATTTACGGTTTTCCGCATAATGCTAGATTTTTTAGGCCCTCAACGAGACTCGTTTTAGCGATTTTAGTATAAAAAACCTTTTTATAGAGTGTAAATTTAATATATAGACTATAAAAAACATAGTCAAATGTATCAAATCTCTAAAAAACACTTCATCTGCTTCCAAACAAAAGACCTAATAAGTTATATTTCCAATACCGAGAATAAATCATTCTATTTAGATATTAAGCACTACAAGATTTTCTTCCTTGTAAAGCGAAATGAACTAAACGAAATGTTTACCTAATGTATTTTTATTTTTATCAATAACCCCTTTCTATTTCATTATAGAGGGGGGTATTTTTTTATATATAGTTTAAACAACTAACGACGACAATTGAAATTATACAGAAGTCTTGAAGACTTGGCTACGGATGATGCAAAGTGGCGACAGTTAGCCTTTAATATTACATTAGATAAAGAACTAGCTGATGAAATCTTGCACAACTTTTACAGCAACATAATCACTTTAATAGATAATAAAGCGAAGGTAGATAAAGACTTCGAAATCAATTCCAATTATGTTATCACTGCATTAAAGAATAGCTTTAGAACTCATACTAAAAAGAACAGCCAGCGTATTTCATACAATGACAATTTCAATTTGATTGATGATGAAGATGGTTATGATTACGTACAGGACTGCATTAACCAATGTCTGACTGATGAAATCTTGAACGATGCTTCGCAGCTGGAATGGTTTGATAAAAAGCTTTTTCAAATCATCGTATACGAGAAGAAAATCAGCATGAGAAAACTAGCCAGGCAATCAGGTATAAGCTATAATACCATCCAAAAATCAGTTGTAAAAACCAAACTATATCTAAAAAATAAACAAGAATTAAAAAATGGCAAAGTCCAATAAAATAGACAAGAAAATAATCAAATTTGATAATCCGGAGATTGAATCGGATATCGATTTTACAGATGAATCATTGTTTGCTGATTTAACTGATAAGTCCAGGCCCAAACCTTTAAAGGAATCGCAGTTTATTGAAGTATCTGAAACAGCACCCGAAATAAAAGAAGATGAATTCATAAGTAAAGAATCAAATCTTGTAGAAGTAGAAGGTATAGGTGATATCATTCACATAGTTACAAAAGCTATAGGCATCGAGCAGTGTGATGACTGCAAGAAACGTCAGAAACTATTAAATCAAATGTTCCCTTTTATTAAACAAGCAAAGAAAATGACTGATGATAATATTATTTTTATTAAAAGAATAAAGTCTTCATCTGTTATTGGAAGTGCCGACCGTCAGACATTATTTGAACTTTATAATCACATCTTATCAGCAAAGCTAGTAGCTTGCGCTTGTCCTGGCGTCATCTTATCAATGCTCGATAAATTATGGAACATCTACTTGGCTGACTACTCAAAAAATCCTGATGAAAAATAATGACACCACCACCTATAGACAGATTTGGTGAATACTTCCACATTGAATGCTTAAAGTTTTATTACTCTTATCTCGAATGTTATCATTTGGAAGAATTACCACATGAAAACTACTTGAACTTTGACTTTCCGGAAGGAACTTACACAATCAAAATCCAAGACTTAATTGATAAGGCATTTTATGAAAAAGAAAGACTTGAAGCCAATTACAATGACAAATTTAATTATAACCAAGATGACGAATTTAACGAACTTTCTTAAAACCAAATACAACCAAATCCTATTATCAAGTAATAACTTTTTAGTTTACACTTTTACTACGCTTATTGTGATTTTAACCTTTCTATTGGAAACATCATTGGTCTGGTCAATTGGTTATCTACTTGTCCATCTTGCTGCAGGTTTAGTGTATGTTTCGCTGTGGCAAGCATTCCCTTTGGCACTCTTTGCTAAAATCCTATTTTACAATTGTAAATCAAAACATGATAAAAAAGTTAATATATAAACTACTGAACACTAAAGTATTAATCTTAGATAATGCATTAGTGTTTTATAAAGTAGAAGTGAAAGATAATAGTTTGTTCACTGAAGTAAACTTCAGATACACTGCAAGTTATGGTAATAAAATCAAAGCGACTGATACTTATGAGTTGGATAATACAGTTACCCTAGACCATGTATTATCAATCTACAAAGAACTAACCAATTATTATAATGGTGTTCTGAAAATTAATGAATAATAATGCCACCAAAGAAGAAGCAGGATGAAATAGTTGTACCGCTAACTACTAACGGCGGTGCGAGGGCTGGTGCAGGTCGTAAATCAGCTAAAGAAGAGGCTCAAATGGCTTTAAATCTCAAACCCTACCGAGAAGAAGTAATAGAGAAAATACTTGAAACAATGCGTTCTAATGGCCCTAAAGCGTATGATGCTGCTAAACTCTTATTTGCTTACATGCATGGTCAGCCAGCGACAAGCACAACCACTACAAGCACAATAAACATTGACCAGACAATTACGTCTTTTGATATAAAGTCGATGCTACAATTTACTAAACCTGAGGTTATTGATATCGCAACGATTGAAGTTGATGATGATAAAAATAATGAAGATGATTGAAATCAAAAGTAATACTGAATCACAAGTATTCAAGTCTATTAACTAGTGATTGTCGTTATGGACTAATTACAGGAGGAAGGGGGTCTGGAAAATCATATAGCATAGCTGTGTTATTGGTATTGTTGTCTTTCGAGCCTGACCATATCATAATTTTTGCCAGGCAAACTGCTAAATCATTGGTGAATTCCGGAATAACAGAATTGCAAGAAAAGATAACTGACATGGGGTTGGATGATTATTTCCGTGTCGTGGCGAATGAAATCGAAAACAAACAATCAGGTTCTAAGATACGTTTTATCGGTTTGAAATCGGGAGGTGGAACTCAAACATCAAATACAAAATCATTAACTGGGGCCACAACTTTAGTTATCGAAGAAGCGGAGGAATGCGTCGAAAAGGATTTTAATAAAATTGATTTGTCGATTCGTTCCAAATTAAGACAGAATCGAATATTCCTTGTGATGAACCCTACGACCAAGGCACACTGGGTTTATAATAGATTCTTTCAATCTAAAGGGGTGAATCCTGGGCATAATGGTGTAGTTGGTGATGTTAATTATGTTCATACAACTTATTTGGATAATAAAGAGAATCTTTCTGAAAGCTTTGTGAAACAGCTAGAAACTTTGAAGTTAACTGACCCAGCATCTTATAACTTAGATGTAATGGGTGGCTGGTTAACCAAGCTAAGCGGTACAATTTACAATAACTGGTCGATGGGTGAGTTCCCGACCGATGTTGATGTAATTTTCGGGAGTGATTTCGGTTTTTCTCGTGACCCTGATACGCTTGTTGGAATTCACATTAATAGAAGACAACGAAAAATTTATCTAAAAGAACATTTATATCAAAACGGTTTAACCACGCCACAATTGGCTGAAATATATCAAAATACATGTGGGAATCGTCTAATCATAGCAGATTCAGCCGAACCAAGATTGATTGCCGAAATCAAAGGTCATGGACTTAAAATACGTGCATGTACGAAAGGAGCGGGGTCAATACTTGAGGGAATCAAGATTTTAAAGGATTACGAACTGATAGTAGACCCATCAAGTAAAAATTTGATGACTGAATTGAATAATTATGTATGGCTGGACCGTGGTAATATTGCTCGTGATGATTTCAATCACATTTTAGATGCGGTTAGATATGCTTGCACTCACTACTTAAAGGGTGGAATGTCAGGTAAACACTCGGTTTATTAAAAAATAATTAACCTATTAAGTAATGTTTAAGATTATTACACAACTCGTAATGATTATTAGAAATACGATAGATGTATGAAATTAAACAGCGATGACCGATATGAATGTCTTATTCAGAATTCTTACATTATCCTAAATTCTTGCAACCTCGCAAACCCTTCGTGCCGACCTATCTTTTATCTATCATAAATTATCTCATTTATTATACTGCTAAGATACGAAATGATATCAGTTCCCGCCAGCTTTTCGTGAATTAAATTTATAATAATATTTTTATTTTTGTAAGAAGAAATTAAGCTATCTGTAGTATAGATAAAACCTTATACAGTGTGGTTTAACATCGTTTTTTAGTATTGAAATACCTGTACTAAATCACTATCGTTCGCCAGAGATTTCGTACATTTACTTTGTAAGAATGAAACAATTTAAATTATTGAAATTATGGAAAAAATGTTTGAACATTTGGGGCATCTACTCCAAAGAGAATTTGATGTAAACGAAACACATAAAGTGTTGCAATCACCGATTAATATTTATTGGTGTTGGGGAGTTGCTAGCTACGGTCACATTGAGCACAAAGGATTATTATTAAAAGTTAATGGTTTTTTACACAACGACTATTTGCTTATAAGTTTAGGGTGGGATGACACATACATAGTCAGTCTTTTAGATTCTAAACTTCAAGTAGTTGGCGAACCGAAAACCGGAATCTATTTCGATATGTTGCAATATACCGTCGATAACTTAATTGAAACTAAATAATATTAATTACGGGTGGCGAAAGCCATCCACTTTAAACTTTACAAATGGCTACAAGATGTTTTATTGCATATAAGGATGGAGATATTTACAGAGATATATATTGCCACAATGACGGGTATTTAGAGTACACAGGCTCAATACTACTAGAATATTATAATAGATTAGAACGAATCAAAGCCTTGCTAGAATTGGGTGACCTGTCATATATCGGTGCTAGGATAAGTAGGCAAGACCTGTTGACATCTGATGATGATTCAGTTGTATTCTCATATTGGCGTGATAGGGGTGAATCAATGGCTAATGTACAACCTCGATTGCACAAGGATATTAGTACACTTAGATTCGATGCTTTTGCATACTTATTTGAAGATGGTAAATGGTATTACAGGACGTGGGAAGAACCAAAGTACATCCCGTTAGGCTAGACACTATAAAGGATTACAAATCAAAGGGTGCATCGCTGCACCCTTCATTTACGTCTTGTTTTTTTCACTCTAAGAGACCAACGTAAAGTACCGAAATTTTGGTGATATACACCAGCTTTTAATGTTAAATTTTATAATAATTTTACTACAGATAAAAATGAAATATATAGCCTATTACAGAACTTCAACAAAGAAACAGAGTCTTTCATTTACGGCTCAGCAGGACATCATCAACAACTTTGTCAAACCATCTGACAACATTATCCAAACCTACACGGAAAGTGAATCAGGGACTAAGTCCAATCGAATAGAGTTAAACAAAGCCATTGACCATTGTAAGGCAATAGGAGCAACTTTACTTATTGCAAAGCTAGACCGCCTTAGTAGGAATGTAATGTTCATTAGTACATTGATGCAATCTAAGCTGGATTTCGTTGCGTGTGATATCCCTATGGTGGATAAGTTCACAGTCCACCTATTCGCAGCATTTGCAGAAATGGAAGCCGACAAAATCAAGTCAAGAACTAAAGACGGCTTAAAAGTAATCAAAGATAATATTGCACGTGACGGTTTTCATATATCCAAAGCTGGCAACAGAATCACATCTTTAGGACGTGACCATATTTCCGATGAACATCGATTGATGGGGTTAAAGGCAATCAAAGAGAAGAAGCAAGCCAATCCGAATCTGGTCAAAGCTAGGGCGTTCGCTATATCCTTGAGAAATGCCAAGTTAACATTACGTGATATTGCAATCGAACTAAACAATAATGGCTTTAAGTCATCCCGTGGTGGTACATTCTATGCTTCAACAGTATCAGATTTGTTCAAATAGTCATTTTTATGATATCCGCAATAAATCCTTATCGGTTGTGACCCAGCATCTGGCTCGACCATCAATTTTCATTAAATTATTCTTAGCGGGTCACTATTTTTACTGAATATAAATTATTACAATCTCAATAATTTTGCTAATATTTTGATTATAATTCAAATAAAAATTGCGTAATCGAATTATTTGACATATATTTGCAAAAGAATTCTACAATTAAAATCCATCAAAGATGGTTATGAGGTCAATGTAATCTCGCTCATGTAAAATGCATTCTTATGCAATCCTTTTAAGGTGTTTTATATTATCATAGTCTTTGTTGACCGTGAATATAAGCTATCATACAGGCTATGATTTAGTTTGGAATGATAATATTATTCAATGCAATAAAATATTAAGAATGAAATTAAAAGAAATTGAAGCATTTTTAAGCGAAATGCGAGTTAGAAAAAGTAGTCATCTACATGCAATATTAGTAACAATATTTTCAGGGGGTGATGGTTACACTTTACGACCGAAAAAGAATGGTGGTTGGTACAATCATTCAGATGAAGTGATAAATTTTCTACAGGGTGTAGAAGCAGGATATCTACTACGAGAACGTGAAGAAATAACCCGGAACGGTTTTGTTCATTATGGTTACTTAATTACTATGGATGACGAAGCTATTAAAGAGTTTGATGATTTAAGAAAAGGTGATGACTTTCTATATTCAAATCAGGTTAGAATATTTGAGCACACCCCAAAGCATTTACAGGGGTCTGAAATTAGTAAACTTATAAGTTCAATGGAATCAATTGATGTGTTTGAGGATTTTATAATGTATTCTGATGCCATAAACTCAGTTCAGATAAACAGTGCTTTAGCAGATATAACATTTAATATTGAATCTTATGATAGTTACTGTCGTAAAGATGAAAATGGTTCACACCACCGATGGTTTTATTATATGGAAAATCGTGAAGTACATGCTTAAAGTAATTTATCAAAATAGAAAGAATCAATTAATTAAAATATTATGAATATGAATGATGCTTCAATATTGTCACTTAATGAATGTAAAAAATTAGTTGAACTCATATTTGCGAGATATGAAGAAAAATCAATTACCGAGGATATTTTAAAATTTAGTTTATATTCTACATTGGAAAAAATAAATCGTAATTCAAATATTACACAAGGTGATTATAATAAGATTATAGATTTGATATTGAAAAATAAGTTTGTTAATGAAAATTATGTAGATAGTGTAATAGAAGAGTTTTTATTGGAGAATTTTACACAAAATTTTACTCATAAAAATTTTTCAAAATGGAATGATTATAAAAGAATGAAAACAATTGATAATATTATCAACTCATAAATTTAAGTGCTATGGAAGATTTAAAATTCGATTACACCGTAGGGTATAATTTCTATACAATGGAAAAAATTATCAAACAAAATGCAAAGGATTATAATGTTTCCATGGCAAAACATATAACCGATTCAAAAGAATCTTATTTTAATCTATCAAGCTACATGCTTGATAGTATGGCAAAATGTGATGACCCTATTGAAATTGTTTTTCTAATTGACAAATATAATCGAGCAAGGAGTGCGTGGACTCATTACGATATGTTTGAAAATGAAATAAAACTGGACCAGTCACGATGATAAGAATAACGTTAATAGGAAATATATTATCGAGCCAATCTAACCTGATTGGCTTTTTTATTGGCTTTTTTTAAGTTGTTCTAATTTGTAACATGTTGTTTAGGGTTAATTGATACTATCTGTGCTAATTTTGTGTTTCTAAAATTGATGACGATGAAAGAGAATGTAAAGAATGCAGTTGAAGAACACCTGCTAAAAGCTAGTGGTTTTAAAGAGACATCACGTGGGTATAAATTGATTCAAGGGCTTTTTAAATTGAACGAATTAGACTTCAAGTTGGTCAAAAGGGATGATGCGATTGAAATTAGAAAAGAATTATGGTTTTTGAAATTTGAATGTGCCATGCGGTGGGATAGGATAGTACTTACAGATGATGCAATTATAAACTATTATCAAAATGTTATGGGGATGCAAATGGGTCAAAGGGATTTGAATAGTAAAATTGATGACGATGAATAAAGAAGAAAAAAAAGCTGTTGCAAAACACATTAGTGCAATAGGAGGATTTGGTGAAGATACTAAAGGTTATCAAGCTATGGAAAGCTTAATTGAAATGGGTGAGTGGTCTTTTTATTGGTTTGAAAAACCATTCTGCCTAGAAATGGCAAAGTGGTTACAACGTATAAAATTACAAGTTCAGATTCGGGATGATGCTGTAAAGTTATCTGATGATGCTTTGTTTAAATATTACCAAAATGTAATGGGATTAAAAGTCGCACCTTCAGAACCGGAAAAGAGTTATTACGAAAGACTAAAAGGAATCTAATATAAGGGTACTAAATTGTTAATAAATATGTTAATAAGTAAACCAGATATTGTAATGAGCGAAAAAAACTACTAAATAACATGATAATGTATTTGTTTTACATTTTAATGAAAAAAAATAACATTATAATATATTTTATATCACTTTGGGTTATATATAGAGCATTAAATTCTTTCTTTACCAATGCTTTATATTTGTAAAGCAAGCGAGTAAGTCACTTGAAGCCATTAAAAAACCAAAAGCTGGAACTTTTGGTTTTAAAGTTGGAATTAATAACAACTCCTTATTTCGCTGTTATGGAAATACTATATTTAATTGGAGGCATTTTGATATTATCAAAGCTGACACCCTTAGTCAAGCAGGTTAGAAAACTAATACTAGCCTGGAAAAAGTAAAACTTATCCACTAGATTTTCTTTGAAGGTCTAGTGGATTTTTGTTTATTACAAAAGTAAATCAAAAAACTATATGAAAGTATTCTTTTTGTCGCAAATGCATATCTGTTGTTTATAGTGTAAACTAACCGACTAATTCTTTAAAGTATTTTTCAATTAGTGCTCTCAATTTTACTATTTCAGCTTCAAAAGTTTTAACATCAGCATTAGCACTAATCCGAATAACAGCATGATTAATTGCTTCAATTTCATTTTCGCTCGAACGATATATTTGCTGCATATCTGTTTGACTACCACGTTCATCTTCTCGTTCGATTAATATATTGTATTCCACAATGCACACTTTTTCTATTTTTTCACTCTTTTCTTGTAGTACTTTAGCCTGAGCAATAATTTCATCAGTTAATAGGATTCGATTTCGATGGCAATATTGGATTGTCAAAGCATAAGTATCCTGAAATCGAGTTAGATTTGATTTCAGTAAATTATGACTTAAATATGATGGTTTTGTGAAATTATTAAAGCTGTAGTGATATGCTACAATCATGTCATACATCTTCTTTAGACATTCAATCTGTAGTTCAGTATGTCTCGTAAATTTGATTTCTTTTTTAGATAGTTCTGATTTAAACGTTTCAATTGTCTCAGAAAGTTTGACACTTTGGAAATATCGGATTATTCCAATTAATATAATTATTCCAAGCAAAATCCATGAAGTGACATCTTTGTAATTTACAATTACATTTTTGGCTAGGTCTGTTGTTTCGGTCATCATTTATATTAATTAGATTTTTCCTTTAATCTTTTTTCTATTAGACCAATTAAGTTAAAAACAAAATCATAATACGGTAGAGCGTTACTAGTTGCGTAATCTCTCATATGAATTGCCTGAAAGGTTGGATTGATTTTAGTATTTAAAGTTATTTCCTTTAATTCACCATTTGGATTTGACAAACTACCTTGGTACATTTTTGATTCATCGGGTATGTTCTTAAGAATCTTTTTAGAATCAGCATGAGCAAATCCGTTTCTTAACAAATCCCGAACTTTCTTATCTAAAATAAGTTCTTCATTATCAGTAATAAGTTCGAATTCTTTACATTTCTTTATAGATTCATTCAGCATGATTGAGCCATATTTTCTGTTAGGTTCTCTAAAAACAGCATCCAAATCATTAAGGTCTTGAACTGGTCCAATTCCGGCTTCATTATAAATTAATGCTAATTTCAAAAGCCTTTCCAATAGATAATTTGTTAGTGTAATAGACGCTTTATTTAATTGCATAATTAAGCAATTATTAATTTCATATATCACATCGTCAAATTCACAGAAAACCTCAAATCTTGGTTCTAAATACTTTGATATTTTACTGTAATTATTGTTCAAATTTGTTGAAAAATTTCTTTCAATGACTGCTTTATCCATTTTATGATTTTTAATGTTGGGATTTTGTGGAAGTTTAATATATAATATAAGACCTGTTGAATTGCCTATTAGCAGTTAAAATGCATAAAAACTTGTTTTTTTAATCAACTTTCATATATTTGCAATGAAAAAGGGAGTGCTGTGAACACTCCCTTGTTAGGATAACGGTTAGGTAATTCACCAACTCTAATGAGAAGTCCCGTTACTTTGATTTTCCTCTAATGTGGGAAAACTCGTTTTGAGTTATTACTTAACTCGCTTGATTGTTACCGTTGTACGGACTTGAACAGTTCTTTGAACTTGAACCCTAACAGGAACAGTTCTTACAATAACTACTTTTCTCATCGTGTGTAATTTTAAAAGTTATACATTTAATTAGTAGACCAAAACTCGAACATTCGTAGTGTTCGGGTTTTTTGCGTTTTGCCCCTCTCGTGTTAGAGATTATTATTTGCCAAATCCTTAGCATCATTTCTTTTCTTCGCCAATCATTACTATCGATGTTACAAGGTCAGGTAGTCCATCTGCTTCAGGTTTATGTTCCTCCTTAAAATCATCACCTTCAAGCCAAGTTGGAAGTCCCCAAAAGCTTAAGAGTTTTTTACTGTTATACTGTACAAAAATCAACTTTGAATCTTTTTTCAATTTTCTAGCTGTATTGTCAATATTTATATCATCTTTTCCACGCAACTCATTATATACGGTTTGCAGTTCTTTTAATTTGCATGCTCGACTGATTTTGTTCTCAAAAATCCAAAGAACTTGTTTTTCTCGAGTCCCTTTACTAGGAAATACATTAGAAGTTTGTGTTGTTGCTTCAGTATTATTGAATTTGTAATCCGTACCAACATAGCCATATAGTTTTAAAACAGTGTCAATGGCTTCAAGTTGTTTCAAAACATCTTTTCTTTTCTCTATTAAATTTTCAATTACTTCCATATCAATTGTATCTTTGTTACTAAATGTTTTGAGATAATTTCCAGAATTACGTATGTTCCATTTTTTATCTGTATTTCCTTGGTTACAAATGTAGATATTTATTCGATATAAAAACAAATTTCAAAATTAATTATTTAAAACTTTACGCAACTTTACGAACAATTAATAAGACATTGTTTAAACTACTATACAAACTTTTCGCAGTCTGTATAGCTTCATAGCGCCTAGGAAGATGTAAAATGTTGTTAATAACTATTTTTGAAATAAATGAAAAATATGGAATGCCAAGTGAAAAAAGGTAAATAAAAGATAGTTTTATTACACTCTCGTATTTACCTCTGTACTTTTTGTATATTTTGTTTTTTATTTTGAAAGTTAGCTAGCTTATAATTTTAGTTATAGTGTCCATCCTCTTTTCACTCTTGAACCATTCCGAATATCCTGTATACTCAAAATATATTTCACCACCGTTTTCAGTTATCCTATCTAAGATTTTAAAATTTTCGTAATTCATTTCAATATGACAGTATAATTCTAACTTTTTAATGTTGCATTCATTTAATAAATTCATCGGAAACAAACCAAAACTGTCAACGGTGAGTTCCTGAAAATTTGTATTAATTAATTCACTTTCCTTAATGAAAGAATAACAATAACCAACAAAAACATCTTCATAAAGTTGTTGTTCTTGGTAATATTTAATAGAAGCGCCAGTTATAGGCTGATGTGTCAATTTGTAATGTCGTATGAATAGCATAATGTATACATCAAAATGTCACTTTTAGACCCAATTTCTTGTACTCTTGCACCAATTCCTGTTGCACTATCTCGAAATTTTCTTTAGTCACAATCACTTGGTCGTGTCTTAATAGCTTTGGGAAATCTAATTTCCCTATTTTATTGACAAAAATGTCTGCTTCCATTGCCTGTAATCTGCAGGCAAGTTTTGAATTGGTCTTAATTTGATTGATTTCATGGATTAATCCCGGATAAATAGCTTCTAAGGCATCGAAAACCTTACCGGATTTAAGCAATTTATCATTAAAAAACACGAATTGGTAGCTCAATCCCTTGAAATATGAGCGTTCAACACCCATAAAATCAGCCACTTTTTGGTAAAACACCCCATTTTGAACATCATTTTTATAGGCTTTTTGTTCGTCCGATAGTAAAACGGAGAGCAGAAGCGGTTGAGAATTCGAAATATCGACGTTAAATGTTTCTGCTCCCGAGATTTTAAGAAACTGAACTGCTGTACTTGGAATGTTTGATACGCTATTATATAACCTTCCTTCGTTTGACACTGCAAACCAAACGTTTTTAAAGTTTAATTTAAGGGATTGATGAAAGTGCTGATATATTCTTTCAGGTGTTAAATACTGTTTTTCTGTTTTTATAATTTTCTTACCACAAGGCAAAGTATAAGTTTTTCTTTTAGTCTTTTTAAGGTCAATTCCGATGTTTTTTTGTAGCCAATATAAGTAATCATCAAGATTGACAGATGATTGATATACGTCTTCAATTAGATGCTTATATTGTGGGTAAATATCAAGCCAGTACTGCTTTTCTCTTGTATTACGGAATATCTTTTTGAAATCAATTTCAAATTCAGTATGATTTGAATTAGAAAGAAAATAAGTGTTTATTTTATATCCTTTTGTAAATGGTGTTTCCGAATTTGAATACTTATTATTTACTTTTATGACATTACAAGACTGTAAGACATCAATAAGTGAAGCATAAGAATACTCTTTTTTGTTAATCTTAATTTTAAAATGTTTTAATTCGTTTCGGTGGATATTGGTATAAAAATGAAGGGTTACTTCGTTTTCATCTGTTATTTTGCTTTGCTGATTGGTGTAAATGAAGTACCAAAGTGTTACAAGCTGTTTAGCCAGTGATTGAAAATGGTTTATACTTATATTGACAAATCTTGTGTCAATGTTAATTTGGTTAGTAATAACGGTTAGAAGTTCCGTTGGGATTATTGTTTTCATTGTATTCTGGATTATTTTTAATCTGGTTTTTTAAAGAGGTCCAGAAGCTGGGGTAATTAGTCCCAGCAACCTCTTAGTACTTATATCATAATTTCTATGATTTGTTTCCTTATCTATATATTAATTTTTAAATGTCTTTTTTGAAAGTGTGGATTGTTTATGGAATTTGAAATCCACTTTGGGTGTTGGATTTCTTACTGTTTAAAAAAAGGGGGACACATATTAGTATAATAATTAATATATATAATGATTAAGTTAATGATTGATGTTTTAGCTTTAAACCGTTTCTTCTCTTTTAAGTTTATATATAAAGATATAATTGATGAGAAAAGAGATTCCACATCCGATATTAGACACACTTCAAGCTGCCGCCACTACTTATGCTGATTCGCCAGCCACTACAGACGCAGGCAGGATATTACGCTTTATCGCTAGAATTATTCCGGTATCATTTGTTGTTCAATTGTTCGCACATAAAATGAAGGACAATGCCAAGATTTAATATATAGAGAAACATATTAACGAAAGTGATTCAGCAGAAGATAATAACCTACACCATACCAACTGAAAAGAAAGATTTAACCCTAGCTGACTGGCAGGAATACCGTGAAATTTTGACTAATCCGGAATTGGATGAAGTTTATAAAGAAAAGATGGCAATCAAGATTTTCTGTAAGATTCCATTTAATCACATTGACCAATTGAAATCGGTTGATTATGCTGAAATTATCTTTAATCTAAGTAACATCTTTAACGAAAAAACTGAAATGGTAAGGCATTTCAACCACCAAGGGGTGAAGTATGGCTTAATTCCAAACTTCGATAAGGACATCACAGTTGCTGAAAAAGCTGACTTAGATATGTATCTGGAAGCTGGTGATTTGGTTCGTTTAACGTCAATTCTATATCGACCTATTGTATTTGAAAAAGGTGACTTATACACCATTGAACCTTACTCAGGGACACATGAAAAGTTCAATCACCTGCCTTATGACGTTGCTGAAAATGTTTTGGATTTTTTTTTGACTTTGCTTCACGAATTACAGAAACATATGACTGGGTATATAGAACGAATGGCGCAGAAGATAAAGACGAATTCGACTTTTCAATGTCAACAGAAGATGCTTTTGCTCAAAAATATCGAGGCTTTGCGCCTTTAATCTGGATGATGTCTAACGAAGACTTCACCAAAGTAGAAGAAGTATGTAAATCAAACATCCATTCCTTTCTTTTTTGGTGCAATTTTCAATTAGAAAAAAGGGATATAGAAAATAAAAAATTAACTAAAAAGTAATGACTAATTACGCCATTGTATCAAAATATTTAACCGACCTATTTCAACAAGATAGCCTTGTAAACACCGTAATCTTTGGCGAAGTGTCCGACAGAGAATTGAATAAGGCTGATATCTTCCCGATGGTTCATATTATGCCCCGTGTCGTACAGCCGAGTGGCGGTGTCATTACACTATCATTTGACATTGCAGTTGTTGGTGTTAGAACAGTTCCAGACCATTTTCAAACACAAAAAATATTTGGCGATAACTTAATTGATAATTTGAATGAATCTTATCAGATTCTTATAAATGCTTATTCAAAAATGTACACTTTAGAAAATGAATTTGGTATTGATTTATTAAGTGCTGACTCAATGCAACCTATTGTTTTAACTGGTCAGACTTTGCTTGATGGATTTGAACAGGGCTTTACACTGCAAATCAAAAATGAATATTTGGCATGTTAAAAATTGATGAGCAAAAGGCATATGAAATGTTGGTTGTTAATCTTAGAAAAAGAGCAAAAGAAAAATTACAGGCATCCGGAAAAGGAATTTGGAGAGGAAAAATGCTTGAAGAACTTGATGCAAAAATAGGTCAATCAGATGACGGTGAATTCCAAATTGAAATCATTGGTTCTGATTACATGGCTTTCCAGGACGAAGGCGTAAACGGTGTTGGATTTCAAAAGACTAAATCGGGAAGGATAGACAATCGCTTCAAGTCAAATCGTGATGTTGTCAAGGGTTCACCCTATAGTTACAAAAATAAAAGACCACCTGTTGAAGCTTTGACACCTTGGGCCAATTCAAAAGGAATCAACCCTTATGCAGCTGTAAATAGCATTTATCGGAAAGGTATAAAACCGCTTCATTTTTTAGAAAGCACTATTGATGAAGAACTTGAAAACTTTACTGACTATTTAGCGGAAGCACAAGCTGATTCAATATTAAACGGATTTGGCGATTAAAAATAATTATAACTTAATTGGAAACCCCCGAAATTCTAATAACTAAGGTCGAGAATGGATGTATTGAATTCCTAATTGACGGCACAATTAGTAATGGTCTCAACGTAATGTATTCTGTAAATAGTGGTTTTACATGGACATCATTGGCAGGCTCAGTTGCATCACCAAGATGTGGTTTACCAATTACGACCGTAACCACTTGGTATCAAATTCAATCACTTGATGATTTAATTAATTATTCTAATCTTTTTATTGTTGAGCCAGCGGATTTGCCCGTTGTTCCAAGTGAAATTTTATTGGTGAATTCACCTTTTTATATCAATTTCGATGAGATTCCTTTTTTCGATGGAATTCTTAATGTTAGATTATACATTTGGTCCGGCGCTTATGCCGAAATACCAATAAATCCAAGTCATACTTTTACGGTTAATGGTTCTTACCTTGAGGTAGGGCAGTATATCAAAGATTTCTTGAACCCACAGCCTAATTCAACCTATTTCACGTCTATTCAACCTGATGGTTTTAATGAATGCTGCAACGTTTATTATGAATTTGATGTTTTAAACAAGATTGATAACGAATATTTTGAATGGGGAATGGTCAAATCAACATTGAAGTTTGCCACTCTTGGTTATGGACTTTATGCTGAAGGAGCAAATCCGGTTTTATCATTACATGCGATTGATGAATTAGTTACAATCGATAGTACACTTGTTACTATTGATTCAATTGAGCATACACTTGATAATGGTGGTTATAGAAATCCGGATAATGATGCTTATAGAAATTTATTCAATCATTCCAGGCTGTTTCACAAGAATAGTGAAAGGATTTTCAATGGCTTACTAAATGAAAAAACAATAGGTTCAAATGACCTGATTTTACGTCAACTCACCAATGACTTTATTTCAACTTGTGGCGGGAAATACAAAGGCAGGCACGTGATGTATTTGAATAGTAATGGGTTTTTAGATACTTTTTCCTTCCCATTTGCAGAAAACAGAAGACTCAAAATCAAGAATGATAGCTACACAAGGTTAATTTCAAATCCACACAAATACAACATCTATCAAGCTTCTAAAGTCCATTTAAACAAAGAAATAGCGATAGAATGGACAATGAATACAGGCATTTTAGATATATACAATGTTGGGATAATCGAAGAAATAGTAAATAGTGACCGTTATTGGCTTATTGATTACGAAAATCAAGCTTTTATTCCTCTAAATATTACCACAACCACTTTTGATGAGAAATCACGAGAAAATGACCGTGGTAAAATTCAATACACACTTGTTTTTCAGCAAGGCGATTACAAAAATGAAATGCGATAAATGGCTGTTAAACTAAATGAAATTTTACTAACTAATTCACCATATTTTTTGACCTATAATAACACTGCATCTGCTTTTGATTATGTTGTTTTGAGATTAATTCAAACCTTACCTAATGGAAGCAGAGCTGTTCTTGAATCTAATGATACAATGAAATTGGTTGCCTATAAAGTAAATCAATCGGATGATTTTGTAAAAATTGATATTAGTGAGTATATAAAAAGGTACTTAAACCCGATGCCTGACTATTCTTTTTTCTATTCTTCCACACCAAAATTTTCAAATGAAATTATCTATTGGACTTTTTGCTTTGATGCTTATAAGATTGATAATCCAACTAGAGTAGAAAGGATTTATGGAAATAATAGAGGTGCTACACTAGGCTATGGACTTTATAATGAAGGAGTAAATCCGTCATTAACATCTACATCAATAATCGATAATTCAAATCGATTTTCAAACACAAAATTCAGGACTTTCAATTTAAATCTCAGCTTAAACCCAACTTTGCGTGACGGTGGTCTTGTGAGAAGTTTAACGACTGATTACATGCCCGTATGCACAGGGAAATACAACGGCAAACAGATATTATTTCTAAATAGGGCAGGCGTTTTCGATTCTTTTATATTTCCAAAATCTCACAATAGAAGCTTGAAAACCAGAAGCGAGAATTATTATAAAATGCAGGATTCGAGCAATTTTAATCCCAATTATCATAATAAGGTTGATATAAATAAAAACGCTCTGATTGAATGGTCTTTCAGTACTGATTTACTTGATAATTACAATGTAAAGGTGCTTGAAGAACTGATTGTTAGTGAAAGATACTTCCTTGTCGATTACGAAAAAGAAGCCTTTATACCTCTGTTGTTAACGTCAACTGATTTTGACCAAAAAACCAGAATCAATGACCGTTCAAAGATGAATTATACTCTAAATTTTGAAGAAGCCAGCGATTACAAAAACAATGTAAAAATATAAATGAATGGAGTTAAAATCTATGTTGCAAAAGACCCAAATAACAATCTAATTGTCCTTGACGGAATTGCTCTTGATTTATTTGATGATGAATCGATTTTGATGACTATGAAACAGACTGATATCCGGGATATAGCTGTTAATTATACCGATTTCAGTCAAACATTTACAGTGCCGCCGTCACCCACTAACAACAAAGCATTTAAATATTGGTTTGACCCCAAAAACAGCAACCAACTTGAAAATGCAAATGGTATTCCGGCGCGAATAGACATCGGAGGTGTCTATTTCAAAAAAGGAGTTATAAAAGTTAATTCAGCAAATTATAATGACGATGGTCAACTAAAATCTTATACAATTCAATTTACCGCTGGATTAAAAGCCTTAAAAGACATATTTGGAGATAAAAAGCTTGCTGATTTGGATTACACCACTGCTACGGGCGGTCAATTCATCCCATTTCTTGATGTCAATGTGGTTAACAGCATAAACAACACAATTGGCGGCAATGCAATTGAGATTCCATTGATTTCATCAACTAGATATTTACCACCATATAGTCGTTTAAAATATGTTTCAGATGCCACTATTAATGCTGTCGGTATCCGAAGGACTGAACTTAGGCCCGCCATTAAATTTGATGCTATAATTCAAGCGATAAAGCAAAAGTTCAATGTGGAATTCAATGGAGGTTTTTTTGCTGATAATATTTATATCGCTGGGATTAACAACCTTTATTTATGGCTTAATAAGAACGATAATGTATTTAACACTGGTGGCGATGTCGTAAAATTGGGAAGTTCTTTCCCGACTAACAATGTAAAAGCTATTTCTGGACCTGTTGGCTCTAATTATTTCACAGTTGAACTTCAATATTTAGCAACTGGAACATTTCCTGCTAATACAATGCCCGATTTCATGTATTTAAGATTTGACACGCAAAATTTAAGCACAAATTCAGTGGAATATATCTGTAAAATACAAGAAGTTTTGCTAAATCCGGATGGCACAGTTGATGAATTTTCTACAAATAATCAAGCAAATTTTGGAATTGTTACCCAAACTGACCATTATATAACAGGGCCCTTCGAAAAGATACTTGAATGGTCATGGGACTTAACCAATACATCACTTTTACCTGGAAAAAAAAGACACTTTAGAATACTATGCGAAGTCAAAGACGGCGGTTATATTGCATTAAACCAATCTAGGATAATAGTTTCTCAATACAAAAAAGTAAGGGTCTTTGGGATTTGGCAAAATCGTGAAGCTTCAACGGTAAGTGTGACATCTTTCAGCGGAACAGAAATATATAATAAGGTGACTGTGAAAGACAATATACCTGAAATGTCTGTCTATGATTTTTTGTCAGCCATTATAAAGATGTTTAATCTCGTAGTTATACCTAAATTAAACAATGAATTTCAATTCGAATACTATAAAGAGTTCTACTCAGCCCCAGATGTACAAAGCTTTGATATAACTGATTTCGTTTTTCCAAACAGAAAAATGAACAAGATTAAAACTTATAAATCATTGCTTTTTAAATTCGAAGAAAGTGAGTATGGTTCTAATATAATCTATAAAAAATACCAACCCGATGGTAGGGAATATGGGGCAATTTCTCAAACATTTCCAAATGGTGACGGTGAAGAATATAAGATTGAGAGTAAATTTTCATTATTGCTTTTTAGGCAATTGACTGAAATCGGATATGTTGATTTGCATAATCTCGACCAAACTTGGATAACTGGCGATGGCTGTGGCGAAAGTGACGGGGATATAATAACAAATAAACCAACTATCTTCTATTACAACAGTAAAGCAGCAATTCAAGAAAATAAATACTTGTGCTATACTAAAGATGATGGTAAAT
>Ga0247805_1000436_pt1 | contig 21871 bp, 19 predicted proteins | sample UWRJL044104R1_FD_180930 | JGI IMG/M metagenome (GOLD analysis project Ga0247805, IMG submission 180930) | Plant litter microbial communities from Arlington Agricultural Research Station in Wisconsin, United States - UWRJ-L044-104R-1 | ecosystem: Environmental > Terrestrial > Plant litter >... | reverse complement strand
GAGGGATTAACACCATATATAGTTTAGTTTTAGTTAATAAATAAAAAAGGTAGCTGGATGGCTACCTTTTTTTTATTTATCAAAGTTTTCAATATTTCTCTTTGTAACTAAGAGTTTAGTTTGTACCTTTAACTAAAGGCTTAGTTACAAACGGCACAAAGCCAAATAAAAAGAATTATGGAAATTAAAGACCTGACTAAAGCAGAAGAACAAATCATGCAAATTGTATGGCAGATTAAAAAAGGCTTTGTGAAAGAAGTAGTTGACTTACTTCCAGAACCAAAACCAGCGTACAATACGGTATCTACAATAATCAGGATCCTGGAAACCAAGGGATTTATTGCACATGAGCCAGCCGGCAAAGCGCACCTGTATTATCCGATTATCTCACTTGAAGATTATAAGCGCCACGCCACAGACAAATTGCTGGGTAGTTATTTCGGCAACTCAGTGGAAAGCATGTTTTCGTTTTTCGTGAAAGAGGAAAAGCTGGACGTTAAGGATGTGGATGATATTCTGAAAATGATCAATGAACTAAAAAAGAAATAAGATGAACTGGATTATTTATATTTTGGTGGTCAACAGCAGTCTGCTGCTATTTTATCTTCTCTATAAACTGCTCCTTGAAAAGGAGACGTTTTTCAGGCTCAACAGATACTACCTGATCACGGCTGCAATGTCCGCGATGCTTATACCGCTGATGCCACAGGACTGGCTGCCCTTGCAAAAAGACATCCTTAATGAGAACAACACCCGGGAGATACTAATTATGCTCTCTGAGATTAGCGTATCGCCATTGAAAAGCAATACTCCTGTATGGATCAGTTTTGCCTTGAGTATTTATTTGGCTGGTGGTATTTTCTTCACCTTAAAGCTATTCAGGCGTCTGATTCAACTCAGAAAAATAATAAGCGAACCCCTTTCGGGCGTGGCCTTCTCATTTTTCAGCTTTAAATGTGTCGACAGAAGATTGGTTGGTGCAGCGATAATTGACAGGCATGAGGAGGTCCATATCAGACATTTACATAGTGCGGACATTATCTTTTTTGAGATCCTGGCAATTATGTGCTGGTTCAATCCGGTGATCTACGCCTATAAAAAGTCGATAGTACAGGTCCATGAGTTCTATGCAGATGAAATAGCTTCTGCATATCAGGGCGACAAGTCTGCCTATGCCATGCTGCTGCTCAGTAAAGCGCTCCGGATTAATCCCCAGGTACTGACCAATAGTTTTTTCAATGAACCTTTACTTAAAACCCGAATTCATATGTTAAACAAAAGAAAATCAGCAAAACCGGCGGCATTGAAATACGCGCTGTTCGTACCTCTTTGCGCAGGAACATTATTACTGACATCTGCAACGTTGACAAAAGAGACAAAGTCCGAAAACTCAGGCACCGGAAATTCCTACTTTGCCTCCACGCCACTAAATCAATTCGGCTTACAGCAGCAGGAGCCAGGAAAGGTCTACGAATTCGTTAAAACTGACACCCAACCGGAATTCCCGGGGGGCATGAAAAAATTCTATGAATATCTGGGCGCATCACTTAAATACCCGGAATCAGCCGCTAAAAATAAGGTGGAGGGCAAAGTGTTCCTAAGCTATATCGTAGAAACGGATGGTAAAATTAGCCATGTTAAAGTCGAAAGAGGATTGAATGCAGCCCTGGATGCGGAAGCAGTCAGAGTGCTTACAGAATCCCCTAACTGGATTCCCGGAAAAGTAGGTAATACACCAGTCCGGGTGAAGTATAATATCCCAATCCATTTCGGGCTGACTAAGAAACCAGCAAAAGCATAAACAGCAGGTTTTAGCATGGCCTAAAAACAAGAAACCCCGGCAAAATCTGCCGGGGTTTCTTGTTAAATCCTTGTCTCGTAGACCTAAATCTATTAAACTTCTTCCTCAGAAACAAATTTTGCTGAATAAAAATCTCTGTTCATTCTTGCAATATTCTCCAGGGAGATTCCTTTAGGGCATTCTGCTTCGCAGGCGCCGGTATTAGTACAGTTACCGAAACCTTCAGCATCCATCTGCGCAACCATACTTTGAACACGACGGTAACGCTCCGGTTGACCCTGAGGCAGTTGTGCAAGCTGAGATATTTTCGCCGAGGTGAATAACATGGCCGAAGCATTCTTACACGTTGCTACACAAGCGCCACATCCGATACAAGCTGCTGCTTCGAAAGCAGAGTCAGCCTGAAATTTAGGAATAGGCAATGCATTTGCATCCTGTGCATTTCCTGTATTCACAGAAATAAAACCACCTGCCGCAATAATTCTGTCAAATGCTGTACGGTCTACCGCTAAATCTTTAATTACCGGGAATGCTTTAGCTCTCCATGGTTCTACAACAATGGTATCGCCATCCTGGAACGAACGCATATGAAGCTGGCATGTAGTAATGCCTTCTTTAGGCCCGTGAGGTCTTCCGTTAATATACATCGAGCATGCGCCGCAGATACCTTCCCTGCAGTCATGATCAAATACAATTGGTTCTTCTCCCTTATTGATCAGCTGCTCGTTTAAAACGTCAAACATTTCTAGGAAGGACATGTCAGGAGAAATCTCCGACATTTTATAATCGACCAAATTACCTTTGGCTTTGTTATTTTTCTGACGCCAAACTTTCAGCGTTAAATTCATATTTCCTGTACTCATGGTATTGGAGATTTTAGTACTAGCTTATTTATAACTTCTTTGTGCGATTTTGATGTTTTCGAACTTCAGTTGCTCTTTATGCAGTTCAAACTTCACATCATCTTTGTATTCCCAGGCTGAAACAAAAGCATAATTTTCATCATCTCTTAATGCTTCACCTTCTTCAGTCTGATATTCCTCTCTGAAGTGACCACCGCAAGACTCGTTTCGCTGCAATGCATCCATACACATCAGTTCACCAAGTTCAATAAAGTCTGCCACACGTCCGGCTTTCTCCAGCTCAGGGTTGAATTCATTCATCTCACCGGGAACACGCACATCTTGCCAGAATTCTTTACGTAAAGCCTGAATTTCGGCAATCGCTGAAGTAAGACCTTCTGCATTACGCGCCATTCCGCATTTCTCCCACATGATCTTTCCTAAACGTTTATGGAAGAAATCCACAGATTTCGTTCCCTTAACCGACAGGAAATGCTCAAGAATACCTCTTACACTAGCTTCTGCTTCAACAAAGGCAGGGTGATCCAATGGAATAGGTTTAGTCGCCAGCTCTTTTGACAGGTAGGCTCCTATTGTATAAGGAATTACAAAATAACCATCTGCCAGACCTTGCATCAGTGCAGACGCACCTAAACGGTTAGCTCCATGATCAGAGAAGTTCGCTTCACCCAGCGCATAAAGGCCAGGTACCGTCGTCATCAGGTTATAATCAACCCAAAGACCACCCATTGTATAGTGAACAGCAGGATAGATACGCATCGGAAGTTCATAAGGATCTTCTCCTGTGATCTGCTTGTACATATCAAACAGGTTACCATATTTTTCTTTGATTACATCACGACCCAAACGCATGCAAGTTTCACGGTCAGGATTGTGGATATTGTGTTTTGTAGCCTCGATACGTCCGTAACGTTCTGTATTTGCAGTAAAATCGAGGTATACAGCCAATTTAGACTGGCCAACACCATAACCTGCATCACAACGCTCTTTAGCAGCACGGGAAGCCACATCACGTGGAACCAGGTTACCGAAAGCAGGATAACGACGCTCTAAATAATAATCTCTTTCTTCTTCTGGAATATCGGTTGCTTTACGCTGATCGTCTTTTTTCTTAGGAACCCAGATACGTCCGTCATTACGTAAGGACTCAGACATCAGGGTTAACTTAGACTGGTGATCTCCTGAAACCGGAATACAGGTCGGGTGAATCTGAGTAAAACAAGGGTTACCGAAGTAAGCGCCTTTTTTATGTGCTTTCCAGGCTGCAGTTACGTTACTTCCCATTGCATTTGTAGAGAGATAGAATACGTTACCATATCCACCGGTACCCAACAATACTGCATGACCAAAATGACGCTCCAGTTCTCCGGTAATCAGATTACGTGCAATAATTCCACGCGCTTTACCTTCAATTACGACAACATCAAGCATTTCATGGCGGGTAAACATTTCGACTTTACCCATGCCAATCTGGCGTTCCAGTGCGCTGTATGCTCCTAAAAGTAATTGCTGACCAGTCTGACCTGCTGCATAAAAAGTACGTTGAACCTGTGTACCACCAAATGAGCGGTTATCCAGTAATCCACCATATTCTCTGGCCAGGGGAACACCCTGAGCAACACATTGGTCGATGATGTTTGCACTAACCTCAGCTAAACGGTGTACGTTAGCTTCACGGGCACGGTAATCACCACCTTTAATTGTATCATAAAATAAACGGTAAACGCTGTCACCATCATTCTGATAGTTTTTTGCCGCATTGATACCACCCTGAGCCGCGATTGAGTGAGCTCTTCTAGGTGAATCCTGGAAACAAAAACATTTAACCTTATATCCCATTTCAGCCAGGGTGGACGCTGCCGAAGCACCTGCCAGACCTGAACCTACAATAATTATTTCTATACTTCTTTTATTCGCCGGATTAACAAGAGGCATTGAAGACCTCAGTTTAGTCCATTTACCGGTCAGTTCACCTTCCGGTATATTTGCATTCATATCTGCCATTCTATTTAGCGTTATACGTTCTAAACCTTAATTAATAAACCCTGCATACATGGCAATCGGCATTGCCGCAAAGACCACTGCAATAATGATGGAATACCATACACCAAGCGCTTTAATAAGCGGTGAGTATTTCTTGTGATTCCAGCCTAAAGTCTGAAACGCAGATGCAAAACCATGTAATAAGTGGTATAGCAATGAACCCATTGCCAACACATACAATACTACCAGCCATACGTTCTGGAATGTTTCCTTCATCACCGCGAACAGGTCTTCGTGCCCGTTAGCATCTTCAGTAGGAATACCAGTAAAGCGTGAAACTACCCAGAAGTTCGATAAGTGAACGATCAGGAAAATCAGCAATAACGTACCTAATAAACCCATAGAGCGGGAATACCATTTACTGTTTGCTTTACCATCATACACTGCATACTTCTCAGGGCGGGCTGCCTGATTCTGAAAGGTAAGGCGCAGACCTTGAATGATGTGCAGCAATAAACCCGCCATCAGAATTACTTCAGAAGCTCTGATCAGCCAGTTGGTTGCCATAAAATGTGCACCGATGTTAAAAGTTAAACCACCGTCATTGACAAATATCAAAGCATTGATAAAGCAATGTACAATAAGAAATAAAATTAGAAACAGGCCGGTGATACCCATTATTAGTTTTTTTCCTATAGATGAGGAAAAAGCGTTTCCGAAACTAGCCATTAGATTTATTTATTTTTGAGTTCTATTAATGCAAAAGTATTTAATAAATGACTTAATTTATACATATACCAGTCCAAATAAAAAGAATTAACCTATTTAGAAACATTCTACATCAGAATGCCCTGACAAGCCGCCATGGGCCTTTTTAAGCAAAAAAAACGGGTAGCAAATTTAATTGCTACCCGTTTTAAAGTTTTAAAATGCGGCGGTTAGTTGAAACTAAACGTGTAATTTCCGTTAGGTCCGACTCCTGAAACAGTAATCTTGCCGTTTTTCGAAGTTGGTAATGCCGACTCGACATCTTTTGCACTGTTAACAGCTTTACCATTGATCGTAGTTACCAATAATCCTTTCGGGATATCTAAACTATCAAACAGTTTACCTGGAACAACGCTGGTTACAATGACACCATTCTTCACCCCATATTTTTCCTTAGCCGAAGCGGATGCCGGAGCAAAACTTGCGCCCAATTTATCAATGCTCATGCCGGTACTTCTACCTGCTGTTTCTGATTTGGTCTTAGCCAGTGTTTCTTCACCTTTTAAGGTTACCGATACATTCTGTTCTTTACCGCCTCTGGAAATAGTCAGCTGAACTTTGTCACCAGGACTCAGTCTGCCAATTTTTTCCTGCAGGTCTGGTGAGGCAAAAATCTCTTTACCATCTACTTTCTTAATGATATCTCCTTCTTTAATACCAGCTGCAGCCGCGCCACCACCAGGTACGACACCACTAACCAGCAAACCACTGATATCTTTAATTTTATTTTGCTCAGCAACGTCTGCATTCAGCTCCTGGAATGTTACTCCCACATAACCTCTTTTTACGCTTCCGTATTTTTTAAAATCTTCCAGAATTTTTTTAGCCAGATTAACAGGGATAGCAAAGCCGTAACCCTCGTTAGTACCAGTCTGTGAAGCGATAGCTGCATTAATACCGATCAGCTCACCGTTCGCATTTACCAGGGCGCCGCCACTGTTACCTGGGTTAATTGCCGCATCTGTCTGAATATAAGATTCAATGGCAGAATTTGTACGTGAAGGAACTTTACCTGTACGCTGATACTCTTCATATTCTTCTTCTGTAGGCTGTTGCTGTTCGCGGCCTAAAATACCAATTGCTCTGGCTTTAGCACTCACAATACCGGCCGTCACTGTGGTTTGCAGGTTTAGCGGGAAGCCTACTGCAAGAACCCACTCTCCTACCTGAACGTTATCTGAATTACCCATTTTAACTACTGGTAAATCTGTTGCTTCCACTTTAATCAGTGCAAGGTCGGTATTCGCATCACGGCCAATTACTTTAGCTTCTACTTTACGTCTGTCAGACAAAATCACCTGAATTTTCTCAGCGTTGTCCACAACGTGATTATTCGTCACGATATAACCGTCAGAAGTTAAAATAACTCCGGAACCCGAAGCTGCTCTTGGCGCACGCTGAGCTCTGCGGCCGCCCCGGCCGCCAAAGAATTCTTCCATCATATCCATCGGTGAGGAAGGGCCGGATGAACCAGAAGAACTAAATGTAGTCTGAATATGCACGACAGCTGGAGAAACCACTGCGGCTGCCTGAACAAAATCAACTGCTCCGGCAGATGAAATTTTTGAAGGATTACTCGCAAAAAGAAGGTTCTGCTTCTCAGCAAGGGTCATGTTGTTGGTTTTATTTTCCAACATTTTGTAGCCACCGATTGCTGCTGCGCCACCTACGAATGCGGCTAAGAAAATTAATGCTATTTTTTTCATGTTGTTTTATTTTTCATTTGTTATAAACCCGGTGGAATACCGGGTCTATTTGTGTACAAGATTATTTCTGATGAACAGCTAACCTCTGTTCCTGATTTGCCCGCCACGATATTTTTGTCCGATGATATCAAGACTGGGCATCAAATTGAATTTAAGGCGGCATATGAAATTCTTTTGTACAAGGTATTCAAATTTAATACCATTAGAACGATATTTGCAGGTATAAACACAGCTATTAGTGTTAAAAAATGTTAAATCAATCCTACACCAAAGATATGTCAGTACATTTTTATAAATACCAGGGAGCCGGTAATGATTTTATCCTGCTTGATAACCGCAGCGGAGCCTTTAATCCGGAGGACACAGATACTGTCCGCCAGTGGTGCGACAGGCGTTTTGGCGTTGGGGCAGACGGTCTTATGCTCCTTCAAAATCATGCGGATTACGATTTCGAAATGGTTTATTACAACGCAGATGGAAATCCCGGCAGTATGTGCGGAAATGGAGGCAGATGTATCGTCGCATTTGCTAAGCACCTGAATATCATTGACAGTGAGACTAACTTTTTGGCAGTCGACGGGCCTCACTATGCCAAAATTACAGCTGAAGGCAATTGGGTCGAACTACAGATGATAGATGTCCATGCGCTAAACCGCGATGGTGAAGATTATGTGCTGAACACTGGCTCACCGCATTATGTACAACAGGTAATTGGCCTGGACACTAAAAATGTATATCAGGACGGCAAACAGATTCGCAATCAGGAAAATTATAAAACAGCAGGTATTAATGTAAACTTCGTGGAAGAACACCCTGATCATCTTTTTGTAAGAACTTTTGAAAGGGGTGTGGAAGACGAAACTTATGCATGCGGAACCGGAGTTACTGCAGTTGCATTGGCGATTGCGCATACCAAAGGTCAGCAGGGTAAAATTGAAACTGACATTAAGGTCTTGGGCGGTAGACTGAAAGTACAGTTTGAAGCGAATGGAGATAACTACAGTAATATATTTTTATGCGGACCGGCAAAGAGAGTTTTCGAAGGGGAAATCTGATTACTCTCCCTCCGCCAGATGCGCTGCGATACCGATCTTAATCTCACCGAAAGTATAACTTTTACCCAGGTGGGCACGGATCGGTGTCAGGTTCATCGTTTGCAGTACCTTAATTGCCTGCAGGATTTTATCTAATTTCTTCTTTCCAAGTATATCCAGCGCTGAAATCTCCTGTTTGGCCACATAATGAGCCAAATGCCCCTCTATTGTACCAACGACCATCTTTCGTTCCGAAGCAATTTCAGAGATCGACTTTCCATCGAGAAAAAGCTCCAGTGAAACTTCCTTCGTATCTTCTTTAGGCTCCTTAGGCGCGTCAGATTTCTTAGCCCTTTCCCGCTTCGCTGTAAAATCAAGTTTACCGGGCACCGCATGAACCTTTTTCATTTGGGCTTCTCTTTCCTCCTGATTCAGCAGACCGCTCATTTCTGCTTTTGTAAAATCGGTACCATCAATCTTACATTGCAGCAGACCCGAAGATTTTCTAATTTTCTTAAACTGCTCATAGAACAAAGATTCCATTTCGAGCAACTCTGTTAAATAGGCTGTAACCAGTTTGTCTTGTTTTACCAGTTCCATCCTTTCAAAGATTCTCCGGCTTAAGTCCAGCAGCAGGGGATTAAAGTATTTCTCCGCAGCCTGCGTTCTTTCCAGTAAAATCCGGAGCCCGTCTTCTGATTGATCCTGGCAGAGCCGTTGTATTTGAGCAAGAAACTTACTCGCATTAGATTTAACCTCACTTAGATCCTTTAAGAGTTGCTGAGCCCACTTTACATGCTTCTGCTTCGCAGATTTATTAATATCCTTTGAATAGGAATGTACGTGTTCGTAAACAAAATTATCAAGTGGCGTGAGATCGAAGCATTGCAGCAGATACCTGCGTAGAAAGAATTCACTTTCATGCTTGATCTGCTCATCCAGTGTCTGCTGAGTTTGCTTATTTTTAGAGAATAACGATACGTTTTGATCCTGCCTGATTCCCGTTCTGGAGATTTGGGAAGTCAGCACGAGACCATCTAATGAACGCAGCCTTGATAGTGCTACATAAATCTGTCCGGGGGCAAAAGCATTCCCAATATCAATAATTGCTTTATCGAAAGTAAGACCCTGGCTTTTATGCACAGTAATAGCCCAGGCGAGTTTTATCGGAAACTGGATGAATTTACCGATTACCTCTTCTTCAATCTCGTTGGTAACCTTATGGTTTGTATACCTGATGTTTTTCCAGGTAAAGCTTTCCAGTACAATCTTTTCACCCTCTCCATCTGTGAGCACCTCTATCCGGTCCTCGTCCAGGCTGATGACGGTTGCAATCTTACCATTAAAAAATTTCCTTTCCCCACTCTGATCGTTCTTAATGAACATAACCTGTGCGCCAAGCTTTAATTCCAGACGATGTTCCGCCGGATAAGACCCTTCGGAAAACTCACCATCAATTGTAGCTTTATAGAAATATGACTTACCTTCAAGTTCTTCCAGACTTTTCTTGTTCAGGGTGTCTGCACGCTGGTTGTGCGTGGTAAGTGTAATATATTTATCGTCTTTTCCGGGTACAAAATCATGACGGTAATATTTTTCCAGCAATGCTATATTTTCCGCCGTGATCTCATTATTCCGGAGATTGTTAAGCAGGCTGATAAAGACATCATCGGCCTGGCGGTAAATTTTCTCCAGCTCAATATAAACAGGTGGATGATGCTGCAGCGCATGTGCATCAAAGAAATAAATACTTTTATAGAACTCTCCGAGCAATTGCCATTCATTGGCTTTAACCACCGGCGGCAGCTGATGAAGATCTCCGATAAACAAAACCTGTACTCCGCCAAAGCTTTCATTATTTTTACGGATATAACGCAGCACCATATCAATTGCATCAAGCAGGTCTGCCCGCAACATACTGACCTCATCAATAATTAGCAGTTCCAGATCCTGAAATATCCGCCGCTTGGTCGTATTCATCTGCAAATGCCGCACGATTGACCGCGGGGTATTATACAACTGATTGAAAGGCTCCACTGCAGGAGCTTTAGGCAGATAAGTCCCGAAAGGTAATTGAAAAAGTGAGTGAATAGTAACTCCAGCTGCATTGATCGCTGCAATACCTGTCGGAGCGACAATTACTGCTCTTTTATGTGTCAGCTCCATCAGATTCCTCAAAAAAGTAGTCTTTCCGGTTCCGGCTTTACCGGTCAGAAAAATGTGTCTGGAGGTGTAATTGATGAATCTGGCAGCAACTTCAGCAGGATTGTATTCGGACATATTTCGCAGCATTTGAACTGCAAAGGTACTAAAGATTGATCAGGAGTTTGTAACCCTTACCATGTACATTTAGTATTTCAACCCTGGAATCCTCCCTTAAATACTTACGTAACTTACTGAGAAACACATCCATAGATCGTCCGTTAAAATAATTATCATCGTGCCATATACTGAGTAATGCTTCTTCTCTTGTCAACACGGCATTCTGCTTCAAACAGAGTAAACGCAGTAATTCGGCCTCTTTGGTGGAGAGTTTTTGCTGCACTCCTTTGTGGGTAATCAGCTGCGTCGTATAATCAAATGTGTAATTTCCAATTTCAAAAAGAGTCTGTTCGGGAGCAGCGGGAACGGTTTCTTTAGCCGACACTCTTTTCAGTAAAGCATTGATACGCAATAAAAGCTCTTCGATTCGGAATGGCTTGGTGATATAGTCATCTCCGCCCAGATCGTAGGCTGCAGCTTTATCTTCCATCATTGCTTTCGCCGTCGCAAAAATAATTGGCACATGCTCATTCATTTTACGAATTTCCTTCCCCAGTGCAAAACCATCCTTTTTAGGCATCATCACATCCAGGATACATAGATCAAAGTTCTGGCGGCTAAAAGCACGCAGACCTTCTTCTCCATCTACACAAAGGACAATATCAAACTTACCTTTCAATTGCAAATAGTCTTGTAACAGCATGCCCAGATTAGGGTCGTCTTCCACCAGCAGAATTTTCTTCATCTTATCTTTTTTATACGTTTATATAAGGTTAGCTCTAATTTCCTGCTTCGGCATTAAGCCAGCGGCAATACGATCTCAAATACAGTACCTTTATCCTTTTCACTTTTAACGCTGATTGTCCCTTTCAGCTGTGTGATAATATCCATTACATAGTTTAACCCAAGTCCAAAACCCTTCACATCATGAAGATTCCCAGTCGGCACTCTGTAAAACTGGTCGAAAATCCGTTTACTATGTTCCCGTGTTATTCCGATTCCCTTATCCGCTACTTCAATAATCAGATTATTCCCTGAATTACGGGTAGTCAGACGGATCTGCGGTTTCTCTTTACTGTATTTATTGGCATTATCGAGCAGGTTATAGAGTACGTTGGACAAATGTAATTCGTCTGCAGTCACGACGTGATTTACTGCATGAAGTTCCTGCAATACATCTGCCGATCGTTTTTGAAACTGCAGATCCATACTGTCCACCACCGCAGTAATTAAAGTATGCATGTCTACAGGCTCATAGTCAAGTTGAAGCTCTCTCTTTTCCAGTCTGGCAATACTCAGCACTCTTTCTATATGATTACCCAATCTGACATTTTCATCATAAATAATCCCCGCAAGTCTGCTCACCCTGGTTTTATCCTCAAGAATCTCCGGGTCACGCAGCGCCTCACTGGCAATCATAATCGTAGATACCGGTGTTTTAAATTCATGCGTCATATTATTAATGAAATCCGTTTTCATCTCGGAGATTTTCTTCTGTTTCAAAATTGCATAAAGCGTATAGGAGAAAATAGAGATCAGCACCAGCAAAAGTCCCGCTGAGGAAGCCATAGTCACACCCAGATTACTGAAGATCAAAGACTCTTTATCTGGAAAATTAACATAAAGCATTCCGGGATCGCGGATAACATCCTGGCTGAATAGTGTGGTCTGATAAGTATTGGCTGGCAAAAGTTCTCCTTTTTCGACGGAGGCTTTGCGAAAAAGCACCGTATTATGTGTTACACTTTTCAACCAGAAGCTGTAATCCAATCTGATATTTCTATTCTCCAATTCCTTCCGGAGCAATGTGTCCAGCATGTCCGGATCAATACGGGAGCGCAGCGGCACATCTACCTGGCTCATCTCTTTAGCAGCCGCTTCCAGCACATTAAAATCATTTTCATGGAACAGAACGGTATCGCTTTGAAGTTCCTTCAATTCATTCTTTTTCCGCCTTGCTGCAACCTCATCTTCCAGACGAAATTTTGATTTCATCTCATCGGTCTGACTAGGCAGCGAAACCCGGAGCGGCCGGCCATCTACCCTGCTATAGACCAGATAACGAATACTATCCGGAAGTTTCTTAGGCTCAATATTAAAAGTCTTGGTGCCTCCCATTCTGAAGGTCTTGCGCACATTACTGCCAATCATATTTAAGTCGGCATCAAACCCGACATTAACGTCAACATTTAACGGGGTGGTCGATTCATTCGCTAATGCAAAAAAATCTGCTTCAGATATAATAGCAGGACTAAGATATATTTTACGGATAATTTCGTCCTGATAATTCAGTTCGTCAATAATCTGTTTCTGCTGCCGGTATTTTCTTTGACGCTCGTCTTCTTTAAATTTCTGATCGAGATCTATTAGCTTTCTGGTGCGGTCACGACGCTGGTTTTCGAGCTTAATACGCCATTCCAGATCCTTCTTATTAATATTATCTACCGCATTTAAGCGTTGTGCTTTTCCTGCAACAGCAGTCAGGGCCTGATTGACATCCTGTTCAAACAGCTGAGATTTTAGCCTGTATCCTTCCCTGATGTAATACAGCTGCATTACAAAGACCCCTAATAAGGCCACAGTCATTAAAGCGGTAATTAACCAAAGGCTTTTTCTCTTCATGAATCGCTGCTGTTAAGCTTATCGGATTTAAATCCAAAAATAAGTAAGACAGGCAGATAAAGCAGCTATTTTAACAAATTTTAACACCGCAGGACCGGCGGGGTAATGGCAAAAAAAATGCCGGGAATAAATTCCCGGCACTCATGGTACAATTTGTTTTCCTAAAAAAGGTCTTAGAATGGCAGATCATCTTCCTCGCCTGGAGCGCTATTCAGGTCTGCCGGTGGTGCATATTGTGGAGTAGAAGCCGCTGCTGCACTGTTAGTCAATGCATTGATACGCCATACTACTAAACTGTTAAAATAAGAGGTTTTGCCTGTTTTGTCAGTCCATGGACGGCCACGAAGATTGAAGGAAACCTCCACGTCGTCACCGGTTTTAAGGCTGTCAAATAATGCAGTTTTATCTTGTAAAGCTTCGAACCTGATATATTCAGGATAAGTAGGGTTTTCTGCGTACTCAATAATGAGGTCACGCTTTTTAAATGTCTCACTCACCTGCTGTAATGCACCGATTTCGTGCACTTTTCCTTTTAATTCCATAACAAATACTCTTTTATTCTACTTTCTAATTCAAATCTCTATATTATTATTGATAACTTCGCACAATAAATTATGCAAGTTTTCCACAACAAAAGTAAGGTTATTATAACCTGTAACAAAAGGCTTTCCGCCTACCTCGCAACTGAGGTGACTGAACTCGGGTACGAAATTGTCAGGGAGTTCCCTACCGGACTAGAGCTTCACCTCACACTTTCGGAGTGCATTAAACTGAATTTAAACCTGCGTTGCGCAAGTCAGATCCTGTATTCCCTGAAAAGTTTTGAAGTAAATAATCCGGAAGAACTTTACCGCGAATTAGTCGATATGCCATGGGAAGACCTGATTGATTTTTCGGGTTATTTCTCGGTTACCTCAAATGTGGATAACCCAACCATAACTACACCGCTTTTCACCAACCTGAAAGTAAAAGACGCAATTGTAGACCGAATCAAAGAAAAAAAGGGTATGCGCCCCAATTCAGGATCGGATGCAAATAAAACTGTAGTTCACCTTTACTGGAAAGATGATAAAGCCGATATTTTCCTGGACACTTCAGGTGAAACACTGGCTAAACATGGTTACCGTAAAATCCCTGGAAAAGCACCGATGCTGGAGGCACTTGCAGCCAGTGTAGTGATGGGTACAGGCTGGGACGGCAAAACACCATTTATTAATCCGATGTGTGGTTCGGGAACTCTGGCTATTGAGGCTGCATTAATTGCGACCAACAGAAGACCAGGTTTGTTCCGTATGAATTATGGATTTATGCACATTCTGGGATATGATGAAGAAGTGTTCTTTGCAGAACGCCGGATTCTGAAAGACCAGGTTATAAAAAATACAGACCTGCAGATTGTGGCTACCGATCTTTCCGAAGATGCAGTTGATATCAGCAGGAAGAATGCAAAAACCGCAGGAGTAGATACACTGATCACTTTCGAGGTATGTGACTTCGCCGATACACAGGTACCGCAGGGGGGTAAAGGTGTTGTAGTCTTTAACCCGGAATACGGTGAACGTTTGGGTGTACATTCACAACTTGAACTTACTTATAAAAGGATAGGAGATTTCCTTAAACAGGAGTGCAAAGGATATAACGGCTATATTTTTACCGGTAATCCTGATCTTGCCAAAAAAATAGGATTGAAAGCTTCCAGAAAAGTCGAATTTTATAATGGGAAACTGGATTGCCGTCTGCTGGAGTACGAGCTGTACGACGGTACAAAAAGACCTGAGCATGAAAGGCCCCAGCCAAAAACACCAAAACCGGAACAATAATCCGGTTTTTTTTGTTTTATCTTTAGTGTTATGGAGACCAGTATCAGTTCAATCATCGAAAAAACAATCACTTTCGTAAAGAAGACACTCGAAGGTGCAGAAGCCGGGCATGACTGGTTTCATATCCAACGGGTTTATCACAATGCACTTCATATCAATGCTGTCGAAAATGCCGAATCCTTAAGAGTATCGCTTGCTGCCCTGCTGCACGATATAGCAGACAGTAAATTTCATGGCGGCAATGAAGAGATAGGCCCGCAGCTGGCTGTAGAATTTATGCAAAAAATCCAGGTCGAAGAGCGTGTTGTGGAAGATGTGAAACAGATCATCAGAAACATGAGCTATAAAGCAAGTCTGGGTGGAACTACTTACTATTCCCACGAAATGGCGGTTGTACAGGATGCCGACAGGCTGGATGCAATCGGAGCCATCGGTATAGCCCGTGCTTTCACTTATGGCGGTTATAAAAACCGGCTACTTTACGATCCTGCTATCCCCCCCGAACAAGATCTCAATAAAGAAACTTATAAGAACTCTGTTGCCCCTACCATCAATCATTTTTACGAAAAGCTCTTGCGCCTGAAAAACCTGATGCAAACCGATACAGGAAGAAAAATGGCTGAAGGAAGACACGAGTTTATGCTGCAGTTTCTTGACCAGTTTTACGCTGAATGGGAAGGTAAAAAATAAATAACTAATTTATTTAGTAACATAATACTATATTTGTTAGCAAATTAGTCTTATGTCAGATCGTATTCGGGAAAAATTAAACATTCTGGCTGATGCAGCCAAATATGATGTCTCCTGCTCCTCAAGCGGCGGAACGAGAAAAAACACTAATAAAGGTCTAGGCGACAGCCATTCCTCAGGAATCTGCCACACTTATACTGAGGACGGACGTTGCGTTTCTTTGCTCAAAATCCTTTTAACCAATCACTGTATTTTTGATTGTGCTTACTGTGTTTCCAGAAAAAGCAATGACATCCAGCGAGCAGCTTTTACTGTCGAGGAAGTAGTTTCTCTAACGATGAATTTCTACCGGAGAAATTATATAGAAGGCCTTTTTCTCAGCTCCGGTATCTTCAAAAATGCAGACTTCACGATGGAACGTTTATTACGTGTGGTCAAAAAATTACGGCTTGAAGAACGGTTTAACGGATATATCCACCTCAAAACGATTCCAGGTGCCAGTGAGGAACTCATCAAAGAAGCCGGCCTTTATGCAGACCGTATGAGTATTAATCTGGAAATGCCAACCGAGGCCGGCCTGAGATTGCTAGCGCCGGAAAAAACACATCAGGAAGTTATTACCCCCCTTGACTACGTTCAGAAACAGATTGTACAATTCAAGGAGGAACGCAAGCTTATCCGCAATGTTCCTAAATTTGTTCCTGCAGGTCAAAGTACACAAATGGTTATCGGAGCAACACCGGAGACAGATAAAGAAATTATGCAGACTGCCCATCGGTTCTACCAGGATTTCTCGCTCAAACGTGTTTATTATTCCGGTTATATCCCTATTTCTCATGACCAGCGTCTCCCGGTAATTGGCACACAGCCGCCACTCATTCGTGAAAACAGATTATACCAAACAGACTGGTTAATGCGCTTTTACGGGTTCCATGTCAATGAAATTCTTAATGACAGTAATCCTCATCTGGATATTGATATAGACCCTAAATTAAGCTGGGCACTCCGCAACATGCAGTACTTTCCCGTCGACATCAATACCGCTGCGTATAAAATGATACTGAGAGTTCCGGGAATTGGCGTGGGATCGGCTAAAAAGATCGTTCAGGCCAGGCAGTTTGGCCGGCTCCGTATCGATCAGCTAAAAAAGATCGGCGTGGCCTACAATCGCGCAAGGCACTTTATCCAGTGTGCAGACAGCCCTATACAATTGAGAGACTACCAGGGCTTTCAGATTAAAGCCTTTATCCTTGCAGAAAGTCAGAGCAAGTACCTGAAACACGACCTCAATCAGATCAAACTTTTTTAGCTCCCCCGGAATAATATGCAGATATACTTATTTGACGGAACTACTGAAGGTCTGCTCACTGCGGTCTTCGAATGGTTTGAGCGAAAACCTGGAAAAATCAGCCTGCAAACCAAAGATAAACACCAGCCGGATGCCTTCTATGATGTCATGTTTATTCATAATGACAGTCAGAAAGCAAGCCGCGTTTGGAAGGGTTTGGTACAAAAACTTAGCAAAGACTGGATCCGAAGGCTCCACTGCTGCTGCCTGGCCGAAAATGAAGAAACCTGGATTGCCCTTTTCCAGTTCTGCTGTAATCTCTTTACAACACCTGCCGCGATTCAATACAACTATGGAGATCCTAATGTGCTTTTGTTAAGCCAAACTGCAAAGAAAGTGGAAAGAGAAAAACATCGCATGGAGGCGTTTATACGGTTTCAGGAAACAGCCGACGGAATTTATTATTGCGGAATCGACCCGGATTTCAATGTTATCCCATTATTGCAGCGGCATTTTCAAAACCGCTATGCCGATCAGCAGTGGATAATTTACGACCTTAAAAGAAAGTATGGGATCTTCTATAATAAACAGGATGTTCAGGAAATACAGCTCGACCTGAAAATGGGCCTGAGATCTTCGATACTACCTGCCACACAACAGTCGGCACAAGAAAGTTTGTATACACTGCTGTGGCAGGATTATTTTAAAAGCACTAATATTCCGGCGCGAAAAAATACCGCCCTGCATATCCGCCACGTGCCTAAACGCTATTGGAAATACCTCACAGAAAAACAATAATTTAGTAATGCAGGTTCCTTTAGCTTTGATCAAATTTAATGCTAATTTGGTCCTATGAAATTAAGTATCCTGGTTTTAATCACCGCACTGGCGGTAGGCCTGTCGATCGGGCTTGTAAATTTCCATTTTCAACAGAGCTGGTATTTTATGCTGGTCTCCTTCGGGATCTCCTTTGCGACCAGTTTCATCTTATTTTATTACCTGCTCGAAAAATTCATCTATTCTAAAATCAAGCTGATCTACAAGCTCATACACAATCTCAAGCTCGGTAAAGATCTGAAGGATGCCCTGGGAGAATATGTGAGTTCCGATCCGATTAATGATGTGGAGCATGAAGTGAAAGAATGGGCAGGAGCCAAAAAAAATGAGATTGAACTGCTTAAAAAGCAAGAACAGTTCAGACGGGAATTTCTATCTAACGTCTCTCACGAATTTAAAACTCCGCTTTTTGCAATACAGGGTTATATCGAGACGCTAAAGGATTGCCTGATCGATGATCCGGAAACTGCAGTGAGGTTCCTGCAGAAAGCAGAGAATAATGTAGAACGCCTGAGTTACCTGATCAATGATCTGGATTCTATTTCGAAACTTGAGACTGGCGAAATTCCAATTAATTACGAAAAATTTGATATCGTTTTATTGACGAAGGAAGTGATGGAATCAATGGAAGACAAAGCAAAAAAACGTGGTATCAGACTATTCTTCAAGGATAAATATATGCACCCTGCCTTTGTCAGGGCTGACCGGGAAAAGATCCGTCAAGTACTTATTAACTTGATTTCTAATTCAATGAAATACAGCAAGGAAAATGGATCTACCTCTCTTAAAATATTTGAACTCCATGATCAGTTTCTGATTGAAGTTACTGATGATGGTATCGGAATCGATGAAAAACACCTGCCGCGATTGTTCGAAAGATTTTATAGAATTGACTCTCACCGGTCCAGAGAAGTAGGTGGCACAGGGCTCGGTCTGGCAATTGTGAAACATATTCTGGAGGCTCATGAGCAAATTATCTCTGTAAGAAGTACTTTACAAATTGGTACCACCTTCGCATTCACCTTAGAAAAAGGAGGGTAGTTTTTAAAAAAATATGGTTTTTATGTTAACACTTAACACTAACTTAACATTGCGATCCTACTTTTGTAGCATATTTATTAGTTAGCATGAATAATCTTTTTAAGTTCTTTACCCCGAAAGACAAGAAATTCCAACCGCTGTTTGAGCAGGCAGGAAGTAATGTATTAAAGATTTCTGAAGCACTGTTACTTGCAGTTAGCGCTAAAGATCTGGATGAGAGAAAAAAACATATCGATGAAATCGAGCGTTTAGAGCACGTGGGTGATGATATCACCCATTCAATCTTCCTGGAACTCAGTAAGAATTTTATTACTCCTTTTGACAGGGAAGACATCCATGCCCTTGCCAGTGCAGTAGATGACATTGCAGATTATATCCACGCTTCGGCAAGTAATATCCATTTATACCAGATCACTAACATTGGTGACGCCATGGTTAAACTGGCAGAATTGCTTGTAGAAATGTGTACCGACCTGGAAAAAGCGATCAAAGAATTGAGAAGCTTTAAAAACATCCGTGTAATTGCTGACGCCTGCGTTAGAATTAATAGTGGTGAAAACCAGGCAGACAATGTGTGTAATCTGGCTATCGCAAGATTATTTGAATTCGAAACCAACGCAATTGAGCTGATTAAACAAAAAGAAGTCCTGCAAACGCTGGAAATGGCTACTGATAAATGTGAGGATGCCGCTAACGTGCTGGAATCTATTTTGGTTAAGAACGCTTAAAAAATTTAAAAAATGGTATCAACCTTATTAATTGTTGTTATTTTCCTGGCTATTGCCTTTGATTATATCAACGGTTTTCACGATGCGGCTAACTCTATTGCCACAGTTGTGTCTACAAAAGTCCTGAGCCCGTTTCAAGCCGTACTTTGGGCGGCTATTTTCAACTTTGCTGCATATTTCTATTTTACAGACCATAAAGTTGCAAATACAATAGCCAAAACCGTAGTGGAGAACTTCATTACCCTGGAGGTGATTCTTTCGGGCCTGGTCGCAGCAATTCTCTGGAACCTGCTAACCTGGTGGTATGGTATACCGTCCAGTTCATCTCATACACTAATTGGTGGATTTGCCGGCGCTGGTATGGCTAAAGCAGCGTCAATGGGCGCAGGTGTTATGACTGCTATTAATCTTGCCCCTATCCTGAAAGTGGTTGCCTTTATCGTACTTGCTCCAGTTATTGGTATGGTAATCTCCGTGATTATATCAATTATTCTGTTGCATTTGTCTAAGAACGCAAGACCATCTGTCGCTGAATACTGGTTTAAGAAATTACAGCTGGTTTCATCGGCAGCTTTAAGTTTCACGCATGGTGGTAATGATGCTCAAAAAGTAATGGGTATCATCTATGTCGCCATGGTTGCCGGAAACGTACTGAAAACAGGTGATGCAATGCCTGAATGGATTCCTATTACTTGTTATGCCGCAATCTCACTCGGAACAATGAGTGGTGGCTGGAAAATCGTTAAAACAATGGGTTCCAAAATTACTAAAGTAAATGCCTTCGAAGGTGTAGCAGCTGAAACTGCTGGTGCTGTAACCCTGGGTATCACTGAGCATTTCGGTATCCCTGTATCTACAACCCATACGATTACTGGTTCCATTGTAGGTGTAGGTTTGCTTAAACGTGTTTCTGCAGTACGTTGGGGTGTAACGGTCAGTTTACTTTGGGCATGGGTATTAACCATCCCTGTATCTGCAACTCTTGCAGCTTTAATCTTTTCTGTGATTCACTTATTCTTTTAAAAAATAAACAGGTTTTCCTGATTAGGGGTGTCCATAGTTATGGATACCCTTTTTTTATGACCGTATGGCTCCTGTATAGGTCGGGTATCATTTGGCAATTGATCTAAAAACGGTTGGTTGTATTAGACCACTTATTAATGTAAACACTAATCAGTAATTTACTTTTTTACTGTAAACTAATTCCAATATAGGACAACTCGGATATTGTTAAAGGTTAAAATGGTGTTGATACGGTATTGACAGGGTGTTCAGTCGGTGTTGATATACCCAATGACCGACTGAACACCCTATCAATACCGCCTCAATAGCCTTTTAGCGTAAAGCTAGCTAACTAATTTCTCTGTTATAAAGGAACCAAAGATGCTTACGTTCGAAATACGTAAGATCTCAACTTTTGGCTGTTTGCTTTAAGCAATGATACAAGTGCATGTTTATGCTGAACGGCAGCTGGCATGAATCAAAAATATATAAGTTATGTCTTTCTGGTTAGTACAGGCAGCTCTTAAGATTATCAATGACACGACCTCTTTTTTATGGTCGTATGGCTCCTGTATTGGTCGGGTATCGTTTTATTCAAATTGGGGTTAACCCATCAAAACCGTGTTTACCATGATTGAAAATAATCCAGCAGCAACTGTAATAAATTCGATATTGCCCGGACTAATACAGCAAAGAATAAATAAATAGGATCTGGCTGTGCAAAATACTTTAAATCAACAACAAGATTTGTTTTCCGAACTGGTCAGGGAAAATCATGCGAGCATATATCGTATTTGCAGAGCTTACCTGTATGATATTTCTCATGCTGATGATTTGTATCAGGAGATACTCTACCAGGCCTGGAAGGGACTTAAGAACTTCAAAGGACAGGCAAAAGCCAGTACCTGGATATATCGTATCGCAGTAAACACTGCGATTAGTTATAATATCAAAAACAAACGCCATCAGCATTTGCCTTTACCAGAATCTTTTCAAATCCCCTATCAGGATACACTGGTGCAAAAAAAGGAACAAGAAGCCCAGCTAATTAAACTCCGTTTCTGTATTAGTCAACTAGTTCCGCAGGACCGGCTGATCATCTCACTGGTACTGGAAAACAAAAGCTATAAAGAGATCGGAGAAATTACCGGTAGCAGTTTGAGCAATACAGGGGTAAAAATTAACCGTATAAAAGGTCGTTTACTTAATCTAATGGAGACTATTAAGCCATGACAAATTTCGAAGATTTACAAAAGAACTGGCTTTCCCAGCCTGTCAGCACATCTGTTAAGCAAGAAGCACTTAATTCCGCGCTGCCTGATAAATGGCAGCGGAACCAACGTAAAGTATTGTGGTCAAATATGTGCATGAGCGCTGGATTTCTAATGGCACTAATGGTAATCGGCTGGGTGTACTTTACTTTTCG
>Ga0247805_1000435_pt1 | contig 21901 bp, 17 predicted proteins | sample UWRJL044104R1_FD_180930 | JGI IMG/M metagenome (GOLD analysis project Ga0247805, IMG submission 180930) | Plant litter microbial communities from Arlington Agricultural Research Station in Wisconsin, United States - UWRJ-L044-104R-1 | ecosystem: Environmental > Terrestrial > Plant litter >... | reverse complement strand
TCGGTTATTGACGAATTGCCTCCGGGACGAAAACCCATCCAAACCGTGCATCGTTATGATAGTAATCGTTTAAAAATCTGGAAATTTATTCGAGACGAAATTGCTTTGGGTCGCCAAATATATATTGTTTATCCATTGATTCAGGAATCAGAAAAAATGGATTACAAAGATTTGATGGACGGTTACGAAAGTATTTCCAGAGATTTCCCGTTACCACAATATGCCATTTCTATTGTTCACGGCAAAATGAAACCAGCCGATAAAGATGCCGAAATGAAACGTTTTTCAGAAGGAAAAACGAATATTATGGTAGCTACAACCGTAATTGAAGTAGGTGTAAATATTCCGAATGCTTCGGTGATGATTATCGAAAGTGCCGAACGTTTTGGACTTTCGCAACTCCACCAATTGCGCGGCCGTGTAGGTCGTGGTGCCGAACAAAGTTATTGCATCCTGATTACCAGCCATAAATTGAGTTCAGACAGCAAAACCCGAATGGAAACTATGGTACGAACCAACGATGGATTTGAAATTGCAGAAGTAGATTTGAAATTACGTGGTCCTGGAAACCTAATGGGAACCCAACAAAGTGGCGTATTAAACCTTCAAATTGCTGATATTGTTCGCGACAGAGACATATTGGCATTAGCCAGAGAAAAAGCTTTAAAAATAGTTCGCGAAGATACTCCACTCCAAAAACCAGAACACGCAGTTTTAAAAGCCGTTTATCTGGAATTGACCAAGAAAAAAAATATCTGGAACTACATCAGTTAAAAAACTAATTTTAAACAACTTAGTTTAAACAAACGCAAAAACAAATTCTTTTTTTTACTACTTTTAAAAAGACGAATAAACCTTTCTTTAAAAATTGCGTCAAACCCAGATATAGTATGTAAAAAACCTTTAGCTAAAACCAAATATTTGTATGCACAACAATACTAAACGATGTAACCTACCAACCAATTAAGTAGTCTTCTATTCTAAAAAATTATTGATTTAAAATTCTTTTCTTTCTCAAATTATGAAAATAAAAAACATAGTCTACGCTTTATTAATCATCGGATTTGGTGCGTTTATCACTTATCGAGTGATCGAAAACAAAAAGAAATCTGAAAACTCCAAAGACAAATCAGACAAAAAAAGTCCAATACAAGTCAGTGGAATTGTAGTCAAACCACAAACTTTTTACAATAATCTCTCTTTATCAGGTTCTATTGAAGCTAATGAACAAGTAGAAATTCGTTCGGAAGTTTCAGGAATTGTAGAAAGTATTAATTTTAAAGAAGGTAGTAATGTTAGCAAAGGACAATTGCTTTTTAAAGTCAATGATGCCGAACTAAGAGCACAATTAAGCCAGACATCAACCAAAGAAAAATTGGCCGGTGAAAATGAAAGAAGAGCAAATCTTTTATTGCAAAAAGAAGCCATAAGTCAAGAAGAATATGATATTTCCCGGGCAGAATATGCTTCGGCTAAAGCTCAAAGTCAGCTAATTAAAGCTCAAATTGCAAAAACTTCGGTAAGAGCACCATTTTCTGGAAAAATTGGATTGCGTTCTATTTCTCAAGGAACTTACATTACTCCTACTGTTTTAGTTGCCAAATTAGTCAACATCGAAAAAGTAAAAATCAGTTTTTCAATTCCTGAAAAATATGCTGCTCAAGTAAAAATGGGCGCTATAATCGAAATTAATGTTTCGGGTTCTACAAAAAAATATACTGCAAAAGTATATGCTATAGAACCCGAAGTAGAAGTTACAACGCGTACTTTGAAAATTCGTGCCATTGCTGATAATCTTGATGGGAAATTATTCCCCGGAACTTTTGCCGATGTAAAATTACCACTGAGTACCATTAATGACGCCATTGTTGTGCCTACAGAATCCATAGTACCGGTACAAGATGGTAAAAAAGTTTTTATTTCAAATATGGGCAAAGCCAAAGAAGTTATGGTTGAAGCAACCACTAGAACCGATGCTTCCATTTTGATTCTTTCGGGATTAAAATCGGGAGATACACTAATAACCAGTGGTGTAATGTCTTTAAAAAACGATACTCCTGTAAAAGTGAAAATAAAGTTATAAGTTATGAATTATAAGTTATAAGTTTTTAAATCAATTAGCTTTTGAAACTTATAATTCGTAAACTCATAATTCATAACTCATAATTTATAATCCAAAAAAAATGAGTTTATCCACCACAAGTATCAGAAGGCCTGTTTTAACCATAGTGCTGAACCTTTTAATCATATTATTTGGTTTAATTGGATACAGCTTTTTGGGAGTTAGAGAATTCCCTTCGATTGATCCTGCGCAAGTTTCCATTCGTACCAATTATACGGGTGCCAATGCTGATATTATTGAATCCCAAATTACGGAACCACTCGAAAAAGCAGTAAATGCTATTGATGGAATCCGAAATATTACTTCTTCAAGTAATCAGGGAAGTAGTAATATTACAATCGAATTTAACTTAGACAAAGATCTTGAAAGCGCTGCGAATGACGTTCGTGATAAGGTTTCGCAAGCAGTTCGTAATTTACCTAAAGATATTGATGCTGCTCCCGTAGTTTCTAAGGCAGATGCCGATAGTGAATCCATTATTTCGATGACACTTCAAAGTGACACCCGAAACTCATTAGAATTAAGTGATTATGCCGAAAATGTCATTTCGCAACGCTTAGAAACCATTCCCGGAGTAAGCGGGGTGCAAATTTGGGGACAAAAACGCTATGCCATGCGCTTATGGATTGACCCTATAAAATTAGCCGCTTATGGTTGTACCGTTGCTGAAGTCCGTGATGCCTTAAATGCACAAAACGTAGAATTACCATCGGGAAAATTAACGGGTAATAATACCGAATTGACCGTAAAAACCATCGGAAATTTATCCACTGCCGAAGAATTCAACAATATCATTATTCGTACTGAAGGAGATAAAATTGTTCGTTTTAGCGATGTGGGAACGGCTATTTTAGATGCCGAAAATATGGAAACCCAGATGACTGAATCTGGACTTCCAATGATAGGCTTAGCTATTGTTCCAATGCCGGGAGCCAATTATTTAGACATTTCGAAAGAATTCTATAAAAAATATGAAGCCTTAAAAAAGGATTTACCTAAAGACATGAAAATCAATATTGCACTTGACAATACTGCTTTTGTAAAAAAATCAGTATTGGAAGTAGCCGAAACTTTAGGGATTTCAATTGTATTGGTTATCATTATTATCTACTTATTCTTTAGAGACTGGGCCATTGCTTTTAGACCTTTAATAGACATTCCAGTTTCATTAATAGCTACGTTTTTTATTATGTGGCTTTTTGGGTTTTCAATCAATGTATTAACACTTTTGGCGATTGTTTTAGCTACAGGTTTAGTGGTCGATGACGGAATTGTAGTTACCGAAAACATCTATAAAAAAGTCGAAGAAGGAATGTCGCCTATTGAAGCAGCAATAAAAGGTTCTAACGAAATTTTCTATGCGGTAATTTCTATTTCGGTAACCTTGGCGGCTGTATTTTTGCCTGTTATTTTCTTAGAAGGTTTTGTTGGAAGACTATTTCGGGAATTTGGCGTCGTCATCGGTGCAGCAGTATTGATTTCTGCCTTTGTATCCTTGACTTTGACCCCAATGTTGAATGCTTATTTAATGAAAGGTGGCGAGCAGAAAAAATCTAAATTTTATATTAGAACCGAACCTTTATTCGAAAAATTAAATAGCGGTTATGCCGATTCTTTAAAAAGTTTTATGGCTAAAAAATGGATCAGCTTTCCTATTTTGATAGCTTGTTTTGGAATTATTTATTTATTTTTCACCATTCTCCCAAAAGAAACTGCTCCTTATGACGATCGTGGTTCGGTAACCATGCGTATGACCACTCCTGAAGGTTCAACTTACGAATATACGGATCGTTTTATGCAGGAAATTTCAAAACTAATAGATGATTCGATTCCGGAGAAAAAAGTAAGTTTAATTATTTCTTCGCCAGGTTTTGGTTCTTCTTCTATCAACAGCGGAATGGTTCGATTGTCCTTAAAAGATGCTGGCGAAAGAAAAGCGTCTCAAAAAGATATTGCTGATAAATTATCCAAATGGACCAAACAATATCCAAACGCTAAAACATCGGTAATTCAACAACCTACAATTGCTGTAAACCGACGTGGTGGTTTGCCAATTCAGTATATTATCCAGGCTCCTACATTCGAAAAATTACGTGAAAAAATTCCAGTTTTCATGGAAGAAGTGGGTAAAAGTGATGTTTTTTCAATTACCGATGTAAATTTAAAATTCAACAAACCTGAAATCAATGTAACTATCGATCGTGCCAAAGCTGAGAGTTTAGGAATTTCTATTCTGGATATTGCCCAAACTTTGCAACTTTCTTTAAGTGGTCAGCGTTTTGGTTATTTTATTCGAAATGGAAAACAATATCAGGTTATTGGACAATTTGATCAAAAAGACCGTTCAAAACCTCTGGATTTAACTTCGATATTTGTTAAAAATGACAAAGGCGAATTGATCCAAATGGATAATGTTGTAAAAATTGAAGAGCAAAGTAATCCACCACAATTGTATCACAATAACCGCTACATGTCGGCAACAGTTTCCGCTGGATTAGCCCCAGGAAAAAGCATCAGCGACGGAATTAACACAATGAACGAAATAAAAAATAAAGTTCTTGATGATACTTTTACCACTGATTTAGGTGGTGAATCAAGAGATTTTGTCGAAAGTAGTTCGAATACTTCTTTCGCATTTGGATTGGCTTTATTATTAATATTTTTAATTCTAGCAGCTCAATTTGAAAGTTTTATAGATCCTTTAATTATAATTCTTACTGTACCCATGGCCGTAGCAGGAGCCTTATTTTCGTTATGGTTATTTAACCAAACCTGGAATATTTTTAGCCAAATTGGAACAGTAATGCTTATTGGATTAGTAACCAAAAACGGAATTTTAATTGTTGAATTTGCCAATCAATTGCGGGAACAAGGAAAACCAAAATATGAGGCCATTATGGAAGCTTCAGAAGCACGTTTAAGACCTATTTTAATGACTAGTTTAGCCATTGCATTAGGAGCTTTACCAATTGCCATGTCGCTTGGAGCTGCTTCTACCAGTAGAATTGGAATGGGAGTTGTTATTGTAGGAGGAACTATTTTCTCTTTAATATTAACTTTATTCGTGATTCCTGCTCTATATTTTATGTGGTCCAGAGCCAAAAAACATTATCCTGAATTTGATCGTATTGAGGAATACGAAAAAGCTAGTAAATAATTTATAGTTTACAAATTGAAGAATTTGTGACAAAAGGAAAATACATATGAGCACAAAAATAATAATCCATAGTTTCATTTTATTCTTGATTTGCATTGCAAAAACAAATGCTCAAGAAGTTTTGAGTATTGAAGATGCATTGAAAATTGCATTGGAAAACAATTACGAAATTAGAATTGCAACTAACGATTTAAAAGTAGACCAAACCAATAATGCTATTGGAAATGCGGGAATGCTTCCGACGTTAACTGCTAATGTTGTTGATAATAATAATATTCAAAATTTATCGCAAATACGTTTAGACGGAACCGAAAATAGTTTGAACAATGCCAAAAATAATAGTTTAACTTATGGTGCCAGTTTAAGCTGGACAATCTTTGACGGAATGAGTATGTTTGCCAGAAGAGATCAATTACACGAGCTTGAAAAACTAGGAGAATCAGAATTAAAACTGAGTATTCTAACTAAAATTTCAGATGTTTATACTACTTATTATGACTTAGTACAACAGCAACAACAATTATCTGCATTAGATTCTACACTTGTTATTTCTGAACAAAGAGTGGCTTTGGCAGAAAACAGATTTAGCATTGGTAAAGCATCTAAACTCGAGGTTTTAAACGCTCAGGTAGATTTGAATACGGATAAAGTGAACTTGCTAAAACAAAAAGAATTGTTTTCAAACACTAAAATTTTATTGAATCAGCTACTCGCTCGCAGTACTAAAATTGATTTTAAAGTCAATACTATTTTTAAAGTTGATACTGATTTGCAACTTGATGAATTGAACGCCTCGGCACAAAAACAAAATCCGCAACTGGAAGCACAAATTATCAATAAAAGAGTTGCCGAATTACAATTAAAACAAGCAAAAGCAACCAGATACCCAACAATAAGAGTCAGCACTGGTTATAATTTTACAGAAACTGAATCCAGTTTAGGCTTTGTAACCCAATCGTCATCAAGAGGATTAAATTATGGATTTACAGCTTCCTTAAATTTATTTGATGGTTTTAGACAGCATCGAAATGAAAAAATAGCACATTTAGCAATTGAAAATGCCAAATTGTTAATTGACCAACAAAATTTAAGCATTGAAACAGAATTAGCCACAGCTTATCAAACCTATTTAACGAATTTAGAACTCATTGAATTAGAAAAAAACAACGAAACAATTGCCAAGCAAAATCTAGCAATTACGTTGGATAAATTTCACATTGGGACCATCACCACGTTAGAATTTAGAACAGCACAATTGAATTACGTAAACGCTACCGTGCGGTATACCAATGCGCAATTTCAAGCTAAAATATCCGAAATTGGATTAAAAGAATTAGCAGGAAAACTGGATTATTAATCTCCAATAATTAAACCTCAAATAACTACTTAATTTGTAGCATTTGAGGTTAACTTTTTTTTAAATCGAGTTAATAAAGATTTCAATTTTAAAATTACATTTACTCCAAATTTAATTTTATGATTTCATATAATCCAAAAGGCTGGACTAGCTTTATTTTCCGTTTCCATAAAGCGGATACTTTTAGACAATTATTCCCATTAATTGTACTAATTTCTGTTTACTCTGCAGCTATAGCCTATCTGGAACTCGAATATTGGGATCTACCAGATGATAGTCCGGTTAAAAACATTTCGATGATGCATGGAATGTTGGGTTTTGTTATTTCCCTTTTATTGGTTTTTAGAACGAATACCGCTTACGATCGCTGGTGGGAAGGACGAAAATTATGGGGCTCATTAGTAAACAACAGTCGCAATTTAGCTTTAAAACTCAATGCCATTATTGAAGACGAGAAAGACCGCGCTTTTTTTAGAAAAATCATCCCTGCTTATGCATCTATTTTAGACAAACATTTAAAAGATGAAGAGACGAGTAAACAATTAGCGGAAAATATTACATTACCAAATGATCCTCATACACATCGACCAAATCAAGTGGCTAAAATGCTGTTTATGAAAATTAACGAACTGTATAAACACCAAAAAATCACAGGCGACCAACTGATTATTTTGAATAACGAAATTCAATCTTTTACTGATATTTGTGGTGCTTGCGAACGTATTAAAAACACACCTATCCCCTATTCTTACAGTGTTTTCCTGAAGAAATTTATCTTTTTCTACGTGATGACTTTGCCTTTTGGTTATGTATTTAATCTTGGATATTTTGTAATACCTGTAGTTGTTTTTATTTTTTATGTATTGGCCAGTTTAGAATTAATCGCTGAAGAAATTGAAGAACCTTTTGGTTATGATGCTAATGATTTACCTACTACTAAAATTTCCGAAAACATTAAAAAACACATCGAAGAAATAATTTAAAAATTATAACATAACCTTATAAATTACTATTAATTATTTTTATTAAATTTAAAGCACACTTGAAAGTTTTAAACTTATGAATACAAATCGTGCTTTAATTACTCCTCCCAAATTATCGAATGAAAAATCATTAAAAACTTTGATTGAAAACAGAACTGTTTACAATTTAAGTCACTGTGAATTAAACCTATTTGAAACCTATAAATCCTCTGAATTAGTTCCTTTAAAATTCAACGATTTAGTAGTTACAAGTATGTTGAGAGGAAAAAAAGTAATGCATCTTTTTGATGATCCTGGTTTTGAATATTTACCTGGTGAAACGGTAATGATTCCTTCTAATGTAGAAATGAAAATTGATTTTCCAGAAGCTTCTAAAAACAATCCTACGCAATGTTTGGCTTTAGCAATTGACCAAACTAAAATTAACAGTACGCTGCAATTTTTGAACGAACGTTATCCGAAAGAAGGAAACGATCAATTTTGGCACTTAAATTACCAGAACTATTATTTTTACAATAATACAGAATTAGCCACAACGATGAATAAACTCATCAAAGAATGCATGAGTACATCAATTACAAAAGATGCTCTTGCCGACTTAACTTTACAAGAGTTATTAATTCGAATCATTCAAACACAAACAGCAAAATCAATAGATAATGGTGTTTTTTCTAACCCAAATTCACCAATTAATGAAGTTTTAGAATACATCCGATTAAATATTAGAGAAAATATAAATCTCAAAAAATTAAGTGATGCAGCCTGTATGAGTACGACTTCTTTTTCTCGTTTTTTCAAGAGAGAATTGGGAATAAGCCCAATTGAATTTGTGATTAATGAAAAAATAAGATATGCCAAACAATTACTTAAAAACCCAACAATACAAATCAATGAAGTTTGCTACATGTCTGGATTTGATGATAGTAATTATTTTAGTCGTTTGTTCAAAAAATATGAAGGCATAACTCCTAAACAATACCAACTACTATACATAAATTAGTTTATTCAATATATTTTACGGGTTCTAAATCCTGCTCTTCTTCTGGCGTAAAAATACGATATTCAATTTGGAATGTTTTTTTTAAAGGGGTTTCTAATGAAAATCCGCCTACACCAAAAGCATCAATCACTTTCAAAGTAAAATGAGCGTGTTTCCAATATTCGAATAAATCTTTATCAACCCAAAATTCGGTATCTTCAACTGTTCCAATACACACATCACCCATACGCTGATAAAAACCTCCCTTTTCAAAACATTGGGGTTGCGTACCTTCGCAACAACCTCCTGCCTGATAAAACATAAGTTCTCCGTGTTTTTCTTTTAGCATTTGGATCAACGCAATGGCTTCTTGTGTCGCGTCAATTCGTTTTATCATGGTAAATATTTTTATAAAAAAAGGCAAGTTAGAAAACTCACCTTTTTCCAATTAACAACTATTATTAAAAAAATCCTAGTTTATTTTTATCGTATGAAATCAGCATGTTTTTTGTTTGACGATAATGTCCTAACATCATTTTATGATTCTCACGACCTATTCCTGATTGTTTATAACCTCCAAATGGAGCTCCCGCTGGATAAGAATGGTATTGATTAATCCAAACACGACCGGCCTGAATTGCTCTTGGAACCTGATAAATCTCATGTGCATCACGTGTCCACAAACCAGCTCCTAAACCATACATGGTATCATTTGCAATTTCAATAGCTTCTTCGGTAGTTTTAAAAGTAGTAACAGCCAATACTGGTCCAAAAATTTCTTCTTGGAAAATGCGCATTTTGTTATGCCCTTTAAAAATAGTTGGCTGAATGTAATAACCACTTTCAAGGTCTCCACCCAATTTATTTTCATCACCACCTGTCAGTAATTCTGCTCCTTCTTCTTTCCCTAATTTAAGGTAAGACATGATTTTTTCTTTTTGTACTAATGAGGCTTGTGCTCCCATCATGGTACTTTTATCTAATGGATTACCCACTTTTATAGCATTAGTTCTTTCGATTACTTTAGCTATAAATTTATCGTAAATATCTTCATGAACTAGTAATCGAGAAGGACAGGTACATATTTCTCCCTGATTCAATGCAAATAAAACAGCACCTTCAATAGCTTTATCAAAAAAAGCATCATCAGCATCAGCTACTGATTTCATGAAGATATTAGGCGATTTTCCTCCTAATTCTAAAGTTACAGGAATAATATTTTCGGTAGCATATTGCATCACCAAACGTCCTGTTGTGGTAGAACCTGTAAATGCAGCCTTAGAAACTTTTTTATTGGTTACCAAAGCTCTTCCTAATTCAGCCCCAAAACCATTCACAATATTTACTACTCCCGGAGGAAGAATATCTCCTATTAACTCCATTAAAACTAATATGGAAATTGGCGTACTCTCTGCTGGTTTTAAAACAACCGTATTTCCTGCTGCCAATGCTGGGGCTAATTTCCAAACAGCCATTAAAATAGGGAAATTCCAAGGAATAATCTGAGCCACAACCCCTAAAGGTTCGCTTAAAGCAATGGAAACGGTTTGTGAATCTAATTCGGTTATCGAACTTTCTTCTGCTCTAATTACAGAAGCGAAATATCTAAAATGGTCTATTGCTAAAGGAATATCGGCCGCCAGAGTTTCTCTAATAGCTTTCCCATTATCAATGGTTTCAACGGTAGCAATGTATTCTAAATTGTCTTCAATAACCTGAGCAATTTTATTTAATAAATTACTACGTTCTGTAGACGATGTTTTCCCCCAGGTTTTAAAAGCTTCATGTGCAGCATTAACAGCCAATTCTAAATCATCTTTAGTAGAATGTGCTGCTTGCGTAAATACTTTTCCATCTATTGGCGAAACCACATCAAAATAAGCGCCATTAACAGGAGCTACAAATTTTCCTCCTATATAATTATCATACTTTGCCTTAAATTCAGGTCTTTGTGCTATATCACTCATAATATTTATATTTTTTAATTCTTTCAAATTTACTTTTATAGAAAACAGAAGTGTAGCACAATCCATTCAATAAACAGCACAAAATCAACATATATTCTTTTTTAACTTTATATTATTATATAATTCACAAAATATTAAACTTAAAAAAATCAATTATACAAATACAATCACAAATACAGCAGTTGCAAATAACATTAAAAAACCAAAAAAATTGTTTCTTTCTCCAAACTGCAATCCTTATATTTGCACCTCATTAAAATTCACAAATGAAAATATCATACAACTGGTTAAAACAATTCATTAAAACCGATTGGAATTCCGAAGAAACAGCAGCATTACTTACTGATTTAGGACTTGAAGTAGAAGTTGTTGAAAAATATCAATCTATAAAAGGAGGATTAGAAGGTGTTGTAGTAGGACATGTATTGACTTGCGAACAGCATCCTGATGCTGACAGACTAAAAGTAACAACTGTTGATGTAGGAACTGGGACTCCAATACAAGTAGTATGTGGAGCTTCTAATGTTGCAGCAGGACAAAAAGTGCCTGTAGCGACTATTGGTACTGTATTATATGATAATGAAGGAGGTTCATTTAGCATAAAAAAAGGAAAAATTCGCGGACAGGAAAGCTACGGAATGATTTGTGCTGAAGACGAATTAGGTCTTGGAACTGGTCATGACGGAATTATGGTTTTAGACCAGGATTTGGCTCCTGGAACTCCAGCTGCTAAAGTTTTCAAAATAGAAAATGACGAAGTTTTTGAAATAGGCTTAACGCCAAATCGTGCCGATGCCATGAGTCATTTAGGTACAGCGAGAGATTTAAGAGCAGGATTATTGCAAAACGGTGTGAGTGTCGAATTGATTACGCCATCCGTAAGTAATTTTAGAGTAGACATGCGTACTTTAAAAATTGACGTTAAAGTGGATGCACCACTCTTAGCCCCTCGTTATTGCGGAGTTACTATTTCTGGAATTAGCGTAAAACCTTCACCAGCCTGGTTACAAGATCGTTTGAAAGCTATTGGAATCAATCCAAAAAACAATATTGTTGATGTCACTAATTATGTTTTACATGATTTAGGACAACCCTTACACGCTTTTGACGCTGCAAAAATTAATGGAAAAATCCATGTAAAAACAGTTGAAGCAGGAACAAAATTCACCACTTTAGATGATGTTGAAAGAACATTACACGAAGAAGATTTGATGATTTGTGATGAAAAAGGTCCAATGTGTATTGCAGGAGTTTTTGGTGGACAAAATTCGGGAGTAACTAATAATACTACTGCTATCTTTTTAGAAAGTGCTTATTTCAATCCTGTAAGCGTTAGAAAAACAGCTAAAAGACACCAATTAAATACCGATGCTTCTTTTAGATTTGAGAGAGGAATTGACCCAACTATTACAGCTTATGCTTTAAAACGTGCGGCTTTATTGATTCAGGAAGTGGCTGGTGGAAACATCACTTCTGAAATTATCGATATTTATAATAAAAAGATTGAGGATTTCTCCGTGTTTTTAAATTTTGATAAAGTGACTAAAATCATTGGACAAAAAATCCCAAAGGACACTATCAAACAAATCTTAGTTTCATTAGACATTAAAGTAAATAGTGTTTCTGATGCTGGTTTAGGATTAACTATTCCTGCTTACCGCGTCGATGTTCAAAGAGAAATTGATGTTATTGAAGAAATTCTAAGAGTTTATGGTTACAATAAAATTGATTTTTCGAATAAATTAAATGCTACGGTTTTTAATGCACCAAGAAACGAAGATTATAAACTACAGAATATTGTTGGAACACAGTTGAATTCGCAAGGATTCCACGAAATGATGGCCAATTCATTGACTACTGCTTCTTATGTTCAGCTTTCTGAAATGTTGAAAGAAGAGCATAATGTAACCATGTTAAATCCGTTGAGTAATGATTTAGCAACAATGCGCCAATCGTTATTGTTTTCTGGATTAGAAGCCATTGCTTACAATATCAATCGTAAAAATGCTGATTTAAGATTGTTCGAATTTGGGAAAACCTACCATAAATTCCTTTCAGGATACGAAGAGCACAAACACCTGACATTATTTTTAACAGGGAACAAAAATCAGGAAAACTGGACTAATCCACAAAAACCTTCTGATTTCTTTTTATTTAAAGGTTATGTAGATGGATTGTTTTCGAGATTAGGAATTCAAAAAACACAAAGCAGTCCAGTGAAATCCGATGTTTTCTCTGAAGGAATTGCTATTGGAACGGGACATAATGTTTTAGTTGAATTTGGTGTAGTAAAAAAATCAATCCTGAAACATTTCGGAATCAAACAAGAAGTTTTTTATGCTGATTTTAATTGGGATACTATTTTAAAAACCATTCCGAATAAAATTAAATATAGCGAAATCACTAAATATCCTGAAGTAAGAAGAGATTTAGCTTTATTGATTGATCAAAATGTAAGCTACGATAGTATTTATGCCATTGCCAGACAAACAGAGAAAAGCTTATTGAAAGACATCAATCTTTTTGATGTTTACGAAGGAAATAATTTACCTGAAGGTAAAAAATCGTATGCTTTAAGTTTTATCCTTCAAGATGATTCAAAAACACTTACTGATGCTCAAATTGATAAAATTATGGGCAAATTGCAAAAGAATTTTGAAACTGAACTTGGAGCAAGTTTAAGATAAAAATCAAAAAAAATAGATTTATAAAAAAACCCATTCGCCGCAGCGAATGGGTTTTTCGTTTTTAACAATCTAAATTAACAAACAACTATGCTTTTGGTAATAAAACCGTATTTACTACGTGAATTACACCATTTGATTGGTTTACATCAGCAATAGTAACTTCAGAATTTGAACCTTTCTCATCCGTGATGTATAATTTTTTTCCTTTCATCCAAGCTGTCAAAGTACCACCGCTAACTGTTTTTAAAGTAGCTTTTCCTTTTCCTGCTTTGATTGCTTTTGCAATATCAGAAGCATTTAATTTTCCTGCAACCACATGATAAGTCAAAACAGTTTGCAATGTTTTTTTGTTTTCTGGTTTCAACAAATTATCAACTGTTCCTTTTGGCAATTTATTAAAAGCTGCATTTGTTGGTGCAAAAACCGTGAATGGCCCTTTTCCTTGCAAAGTTTCTACTAATCCTGCTGCTTTTACTGCCGCTACCAATGTAGTATGATCTTTAGAATTCACTGCGTTTTCGATAATATTTTTAGTAGGATACATTGGTGCTCCACCTACTGTTACTGCTTTTTGAGCATAAGATGTTGCTCCTAATACTAATGCAAAAAATGCTACTGATAAAAATTTTGTAGTTTTCATAAATGTACTTTTTTAAGTTATATAAAAGCATTTACGACAATCGATTTACTTTGGTTTTAAAAAAATGAAAAATAAATTAAACTATTAGTACATTAAAACATAATAAACTGAATACAGGCATTTTAAACAACTATAAAATTATATTTTATTTTTAGTTTGTGCATAATTAGTATATGCATGCTCAATATTGTCTACGATAATATCCGATAATTTGCAATTATCAATACGAGTATTCACACCATACCGGATTTTCACACAGTAGTAATCTAGCTAATAGCGGCGAAGGCGGAGGACAACAGGAAATGTTAACCCATTTTTACAAATATTTAATTTACCTCAACGATCTCCCTTTTACATATCCCGAAATTTTAAAAACATGGAATGAAACAACTTACCTTTCAGGCACATACAAAAAGCCTGTTTTTACAATAGACACAAAAAATCCGTTTTTACTAAAATATAAAGGAGCAGGAAAATGGAAATAATTAATAAAGTCAAAATGAATAAAGTCCCTTTTTTATTATTGTTACTTTGCATTTTTACAAGCTGCAGTAAAGACTCTAACGAAGCAATTGTATCAACAAATTACTTTTATGCTACCAATGAAGCATCAATCAAAGCAACTGACATTGGAAATGGGACTGGGCAATTAGACCCGAAAGGAATAGCTGTAGCAAACGGAAAACTATACATTTGTAATGGTGATGTATTGGATATTTTTGATGCTGTAAGTTTAAAACACCGAAAAACCATCACCAATTATACTAAAGGAACAACTACTATCGCACTGACCAGACTTTCATCAGTTTGTATAGATAATGGTCGTATTTATTTAGGAAGTGTAGATTCCAGATTATTTGTAATTGATGAAATTACCAATAGTGAGATTAGCACAGTAGGAAATGGACAGTGGTGGAAAACCTTTGTGCATGTGTTTGGAGTAGTGGTCAGAGATGGACTTATTTTTGTGAAAGAAAAAAATTAATACTATAAAAGTTTTTGAAACATTACAAATCACCGATACCAGCGATTGGAACCTATCTCCTATTGCCAAACTCAATACATTAAAAGGGTTTGAGGAAATTTATTCGATGAATGTTGCATCTGGAAATTTAGTAGTAGCTGAAAGAGATGCTAAAAGCTATTTGTATTATAATATTGCTAACATTCTTACTAATGCAAAAAAATCAATAGAAACTCACATCGAACCAGAAATAGCTCTACTTAATAATGTAAAGTAGTTATTACTTTTAGTACAGACTGGGCATTGACTTCTGAAAACATTGGAGATGTTAATTATTTACGTCTTTATCCAAAGGAAGAATTTAATACTAAAAATTATAATCCAACAGTAAATATATCGGATGTAATGGGAAAAAATCCTTTTGGAAATATATTAAGCATTGCACAGCTGAACAATCGCATATTTATATCAGATAACACCAATAAAATAACACGAATAATTAAACTTAATAAAGCTTTAATAACTGAGCCTAATTAAAACCCTTTTTTTAAATTACGCTCATAATAAAAAAAGTGATGGGAATAAATTGTTTTTTATTCCCATCACTTTTTTTATTTCAAAAATGGATAATCAGTATAGCCTCTTGCAGTCCCGCCACCAAATAAAGTATGATTATCTGAAATTTCATTTAATGTCGCATTTTGTTTTACACGTTCTGGATAATCCGGATTCGTTAAAAACTTTCTTCCAAAACCAATTAAATCTACCAGATTGGCTTCCAGCAATTGCTCTCCTTCTTCGGGAGTTTTATTCCCAGTAGCAATAATAGTATTTTTGAAATTAGAACGAAGTTCTACTCTGAAATCGTTTGGAATTTTCGGAGCATCATCCCAGTCAGCTTCGCAAAGATGAATGTAAACAATATCCAGTTTATTCAATTCTTTAGCTGCCAGCATTATTGTTTCTAAAATTTCAGGATCATTCATATCTTTGAAACTTATAAAGGGAGACAAACGAATGCCTGTCTTTTCTTTGCCAATGGCCTGTGCTACTGCTTTTGTGATTTCTATTAGCAAACGAATTCTGTTTTCTTTTGAACCGCCGTATTCATCAGTTCTTTTATTGCTGTTGCTTCTTAAAAACTGATCTATCAAATAACCATTTGCACCGTGAATTTCTACACCATCAAAACCAGCTTCAATAGCGTTTTTTGCACCATGGACGAATTCTGTTATCACATTATCTACATCAGATTTGGTCATTTCTTTTGGTTCTTCTACAGGAACAAAAGTAGCATCTCCATTTGGAGCGCCATCAAAAATATAAACACTGGTATTTTGAGCTATTAATGCTGAAGGTGCAATAGGTTGTAATCCATTTACTTTTGAACTGCTCACTCTGCCTACATGCCATAGTTGTAAAAATATTTTTCCTCCTTTTTTATGTATAGCATCTGTTGTTAATTTCCAGCCTTCCATTTGTTCTTGGCTGTAAATTCCAGGAGTTTTGGCATACCCCATTCCCTGCAACGAAACTTGTGTAGCCTCGGTTATGATTAATCCGGCAGCCGCTCTTTGTGCATAATATTCTGCCATCAAATCATTTGGGATATCACCAGGCTGTGAAGCTCTGGAACGTGTCATTGGAGCCATTAAGAACCGGTTTTTAATCTCAGTTCCGTTTAGTTTATAGGATGAAAATAATTTATCTAAATTCATATTTTTTTAATTTTTAAATTCAATTGTTGAAAAAATTAGCGTGGTTTCTCCTGTATTGATCAAATTATGAATGAAATAATTTTCTTCACTCAGTTTATCATTATACCCCGTACCACCAATAGTATATATCGTTTCACTTACTGAACCATCATTTTTATAAGAAATGGTTTTGCCCTCGGAAAGTACGCTCCATAAATATTTTTTGGTGTGTTTATGAAAAGGCAAACTTTGCCCTGGTGGTAAATGAATTGTCCAGGCTTTTAAAAAATCATTTTCTAAAACTAATTTTTCTCCTACTTCAAAATTGGTTTCTGCTTCAGAAAGTTTTTTTCGTTGCTCATCTGTCCAAAATTCCCAATTTTCTACTGGGTTTACTATTCTTGTAAACATAATAATTTTGGATTAAAATTTTATAGCAATCTTACCTATTGTTTTTCCGGATTCTAAAAGCTGATGGGCTTTTTTAAAGTTCTCAGTATTAAAACCAATAAAAATTTCTTCAAGTGTTGTGTTGATTGTTCCGTTATCTAATAAATCAGCAATATTGTTTAAAATATGATGTTGCTCAATCATATCTTCTGTCTGAAACATAGAACGAGTAAACATCAATTCCCAATGGAAACTCACACTCTTACCTTTTAATTGTCGAAGATTAACACTTTCAACCGGATCACTTATCGAACCAATGTGTCCTTGTGGTTTTATCAATTCTACAAAAGCAGACCAATATTGGTTTACATCTACAAAATCTACAATATAATCCATCTGCTGAAATCCACTAGCACGAACTTCTTCGACCAAATTTTTATGATTAACTACAAAGTCAGCTCCCTGTTGCTTACACCATGCTATAGATTCAGGACGTGAAGCTGTTGCAATTACGGTTAAGTTCGCTACTTTTTTGGCAAGCTGAATTGCAATAGATCCCACTCCGCCAGCACCACCAATTATCAAAATGGATTTTCCTTTGTCTTTTTCCAGATTAATGCGGATACGGTCAAATAATATTTCCCAGGCCGTTAAACTTGTAAGCGGCATTACAGCAGCTTCTTTACTACAAAGCGTTGCTGGTTTTTTACCCACAATTCGTTCGTCTACAATTTGATATTCGGCATAACTTCCTTGTTTGGTTATATCTCCAGCATAAAAAACAGCATCTCCAACTTTAAATAGACTTACATTTTCGCCTACACCTTCAACAATTCCCACAGCATCCCATCCTATAATTTTAGGGATGTCAAGAACTGTATCTTTAGCCGCACTCTGACGAGTTTTATAATCCACCGGATTTACCGATACGGCATCAATTTTTACTAATAAATCATTTGCACCTGGAGTTGGTTTTATCGTTTCAAATTCAATAAAACTATCTTGATTTTCTATGGGTAACGAGGTTTTAAATCCTATTGCTTTCATTTTTATAAATTTTATTTATTATATCTTTCTTCTGAATTATCTATTGGTGTTTTGGAATCATTCTGAACCATTTTGGCAATATCATCTTTTCTCATAAAAACAACTCCTTTATATTTTTTAGTATATTGAATAAACTGTTCCATCGCATTTACCATTGCCGGTGTTCCCCCAATTCTGTCGTGAAAACTGATAGACATCATCCTTCTTCGTGTAGCGCCTTCAGCATACAATTGGTCAAATTCCATTTTCAATTGGGCTAAAAACTGATCTGGACTCCAGTGCTTTCCTTCAATGTTTAAAATATCATTATTTCGAAGCGTATAAGGCATCACTACAAAATTTTTACCATTTACTTTTGTTATAAAAGGTTCATCACGACTTAAATCATCAATATGATATAAGAACCCTAATTCTTGTAATACTTTTAGAGTGTTGGGACTTCTGCGCAGCCAGTTGGCATTATATCCTACTCCTCTTTTGCCCGTAATTGCTTCGACTGTATCAACGCCTTTCTTTACAAAGGCCAGTTCATCAGCATAATTCATATTCCACTGATTGTTCCATGAATATCCATGTGCGGCAATTTCGTGACCTCCATCATCAATTGCTTTTACCACTTCTGGATATTTTATTGCTGCTTCCCCTACTACGTGAGATGTCACTTTAATATCATATTTCTTCCATAAGTCCAGCATTCTGTAAATTCCTTCTTTAGCACCATACCGAAACCAGGATTCTGCTGGTAAATCCGGATTTCCTTTTGGTAAAGGATTATTAGAAAATGGACTCTCTGCTCCTTCAGGCTGACCACCCGTTTCAAACTGCATGGATACCGAAATAACCAATTGTGCTCCCTTAGGCCAGTTTTTAGTTTCTTTCGCTATTTTATTTTGTGCTACAGAATCCAAAGAAAAAATGAATAAACTGATTATTAACAAGAAGCGTAATCCTAATAAATATGTTTTCATTTTTTAAAAATTTTATGTTTTAAATTATAAGTACAAAGATATTGTAAAGCCTCAAATGCCATTATGTACAAATCCATTGTATATTTGTACAAATTCATTAAATTAATAATATGCAGAGATTTAATAGTTTTCATTCCATAAACGTATTTTCATTAGAATTAGATTACTGGATATACGAATTGCACAAGCATAATTTTTATGAATTAATCTTTATCGAAAAAGGAAAAGGAAAGCATTTACTTAACGAAATTTCTTTTACTTATCAGACCGGTGATGTTTTTCTTCTAACTCCTGATGATGCACATGAATTTGTTATCGATGAACAAACAATTTTCACCTACGTAAAATTTACTGAACAGGTATTTATTGAGAAATTATCTTCCAATAAAAAAACACAGTGGGAAGAATCCTTAAAGAATGTTTTGAGCATGAATGAATTTAATATTGGAAGCATTATTACCAATCAACAGGACAATGAAAATTTATTTTTAATCTTAAAGATTCTTAAATCCGAATTTATTGATAAAAAACTTTTTGGAAATGAAGCCGTTATGGAACTATTCGGAGCTCTTATGGTAATTATAACCCGAAATTTGAACGAAAGAAAAAATGTGCAACACAGGTTTTCGCATGACACCGAAAAACTCAATAATATTTTGACCTATCTGCGAATTAATGCTTTGGACAATACTAAAATGGAGATAGAAAATATTGCTAAACACTTTTTTATGTCGCCCAACTATGTCAGTATTTACATAAAAAAACATACTGGAATATCTTTACAGCATCACATCATTCAGCTCAAACTTAAAACAGCAGAAAAGTTATTGCGCCAAAAAAGATTTAATATAAACGAAATTGCATTAAAATTAGGTTTTAATGATGCTAGTCATTTTAATAAAATATTTAAAAAATATAGAGGGATCAGTCCTACTAAGTTTATCTAAAATTATAATTAAAAGTCTTCAATTGTAATCCCTTCGACTCTATAAATAAAGGAATGATTTTTCCATAATTTATTCTTCATTGAACAATCTGTACAATACAAAAAAATAGAATTTATTTTCTCCACAATAAATTAAAAATTAAAAGCCATTAGCTAATTAAATTCTTCAACTAAGCTAAAACCAATAAAACCAGGCTTCTTTTACTTATAGTTAACCAATTTCGAAACTTTTATGATAGAATTTGAAATAGCATTTTCTACTTCAGGATTAACTTCGCTTCATCAAAACATTGAAAACAAACAAACTATAAACGTAAAAGATTAAGATTATGAAAAAAACCTTTAGCTTATTTTTAGCTATCTCGACCATTACTTTTAGCTCGTTTGCCCAAACCAATCAAAATGATGAATCGTTTATGTGGTTTAAAAAAACGTCTGATGTAATTCGTTACCAATTAAATAAAGCAGCACATACATATAAACCAGGAAAGAATCCACGCTCGATAAATCCTGATGGAACAGTAAGATTGGCTGGATTAACTGATTGGACTACTGGATTTTTTCCAGGCAGCTTATGGTATGGATATGAACTTACAGGAGATAAAAAATTAGCTCAGGAAGCTAAAAAATTCACGCTTGCTCTTGATTCTATCCGAAATATAAAAAACACCCATGATCTTGGATTTATGCTTTATTGCTCCTACGGAAATGCGTATAGAATTACAAATGATAAACTCTATCTTCCTGCATTAAGCGATGGCGCTGATAATCTTGCGGCTCGATTTGACCCAAAAATTGGTGTTATAAAATCTTGGGATTTTTCTTGGTGGCATTACCCTGTTATTATAGATAATATGATGAATCTAGAGTATTTATACTGGGCTGCAAAACAATTTGATAAACCTGATTATGCTAATGCTGCAGATACTCATGCATTGACCACAATGAAAAATCATTTCAGAAAAGATTACAGCTCTTTTCATGTGGTTGATTATGATCCTAAAACTGGAAAGGTACTGCGCAAAGCTACTCATCAGGGATTAACAGATGATTCCTCTTGGGCTCGTGGACAAGGATGGGGTTTGTATGGATATACTTTATGCTATAAAAACAGTAAAAATCCAAAGTTTTTAAAACAAGCCGAAAATATTGCCAGCTTTATCATGAATCATCCGCGAATGCCAAAAGACAAAGTACCTGTTTGGGATTTTGATGTACACAATGCAATGGATACCGAAGAGCGTGCACCAAGAGACGCTTCGGCTGCCGCAGTTATTGCTTCTGCTTTATTGGATTTAAGTACACAAGTAAAAGATGGCAAAAAATATGCTGATTATGCCGAAGACATTTTGAAATCCTTATCATCAGAAGCTTATTTGGCTAAACCAGGTGAGAACAGTTATTTTTTACTAAAACATAGCGTGGGGGCTTTTCTTTACAATTCTGAAATTGATACTCCATTAGATTATGCTGACTATTACTATCTGGAAGCATTAAATAGATATGCTGCAATCAAAAAAATTGATTCTTCAAAAAAGATCGCAAATCAATAATAAACCATGATTATTAAAAAGAACCTATTACTTTTTGCTCTTATCTTATTTTTTGCTCAATCTATTCTGCCGCAAGAGGCTAAAATCAATAAATCAAGTTTCGATTTTATCAATTTAAACCAAATTGGATTGGAAAAAACGAAGAACTTGGTTGACTCAGCAAAATATAATGAAGCAGCTAGCGAGCTTTTACGATTTTATCGTAATCGTACCAATGTGAGACATTTAGATTTTAATATCGATGATAAAGAAAAACTGGCTGGTAAAAAAGTAAACCAAAACACTTTAGAACTGGCTGATAATATTTTGGTGCATAAGTTCAAACCGCATAAAGGTTATTCTAGCTACGATTACGGTAAGGATATCAACTGGCAATATCGCCCGGTACAAGATCAGTTGTTAACTACTTTTTTACACCGAACTGCTTTTTGGGAGCCTTTAGGT
>Ga0247805_1000434_pt1 | contig 21921 bp, 14 predicted proteins | sample UWRJL044104R1_FD_180930 | JGI IMG/M metagenome (GOLD analysis project Ga0247805, IMG submission 180930) | Plant litter microbial communities from Arlington Agricultural Research Station in Wisconsin, United States - UWRJ-L044-104R-1 | ecosystem: Environmental > Terrestrial > Plant litter >... | reverse complement strand
AATTCGATCAATATATCCAGGTTAATCCCTCAAACTTTTTACTATTTCAACGCTTATGCACAGTTGCTTAAAGCAGGGAAGAAGGATGTGGTATTTGTAGTGCCCAGTGGTAACTTTGGAAACATTGCTGCGGGGTTGCTTGCTTATAAAATGGGCCTTCCTGTAAAGCAGTTTATTGCAGCTACCAATGTGAACGATACCGTGCCACGTTTTCTGCAAACTGGTATTTATGAAACCAGGCCTTCGGTACAAACCTATGCAAATGCCATGGATGTAGGTGCGCCTAGTAACTGGGTGCGAATTATGGATCTATTTAACAACGATAAAGCAGCATTACAGCAGGTGTTGCAAAGTTATGTGTATACGGATGAGCAGACTTTGGTGGGCATGAACCGCTTATACGAAGACTTGAATTATATTGCTTGTCCGCATACCGCGATTGCCTGGCTGGCTTTACAGGATTATCGGAAATCACATCCGCAAGAGGATTTTGAAGGTGTATTCTTATCCACTGCACATGCCTGTAAATTTCCGGATGTATTTCCTGAGGCCATCAAAGCGAAGATCGAAATTCCGGAACAGGTCAGGAGTCTGGCTGCTAAACAAAAATACGCCACTGAAATGGATGCATCTTTCGATTCTTTTAAAAAGTATCTGAACCTTTACTAAGATAAATTTTGCCTGTATGAATGTATACAGGCAAAATTTCTATTTCTTGTGGAACCGCATGATCGCGATATCTCCCATCAGAAAATTCAGTGTACTGTCGCCAGTAATGGAATATGAGCTGGCTTTTCTCAGCATCTCTACAAAAGTGCTTTCACCTTCACCGGGACAAGCCATTCTGGTCATGGCAAAGGGCTTGGTGAAATTAATCGTGGTATCATCTGCGATCAATATGCCGGAGAAAGAGTTACAGCTGGTATTGCCGCTAAAGCGTTTTTCTGTTACCTCAAATTTGATGGTGGGTTTTTTACCCGGATATAGTCCATTAAATGCTATTCTTGGGCCGGAGATGTAATTCAATTCCCAGGTGCCACTCAATTGTGACAATCCACCGTTACTCACCGATCCTGATTTCATCGTCGTACAAGCTGTTAAAGCGCTGGCGATAACAACCGTAAATAGCATCAATCTTCTCATTTGTATTCTTTTAGGATGTAAAGATTATTGAAGATACAAAGAGTATTCCAAAAAATGTTAAAACACTGCTCTTGCAATTCTTTTAGTTGGTTCCGGATTGCCCATCGTGTAAAAATGTAGTACTGGTGCACCCATTTCTTTTAGCTCCTTACACTGATGGATCATCCATTCGATACCGACTTCCCTGGCATCTTTTTCTGACTTACAGGATTGTATGGCCTCGCTCAGTTCCAATGGAATGTCCAGGTGAAATATCTTCGGTAAACTGATCAGCTGCTTGGTATTGGTAATGGGTTTCAATCCTGGAATAATCGGTACGTTGATGCCATTTGCACGGCATTTATCCACAAAAGCTTTATACTTTTGATTGTCAAAAAACATTTGAGTTACAATAAAATCAGCTCCTGAATCTACTTTGTGTTTCAACCATTTGAAATCTGTGTCGAGGTTTGGGGATTCAAAATGCTTTTCCGGATAGCCGGCTACACCGATACAGAAATCTGTTTTTTCATTGTTTTCGATGTCATCATGCAAGTATTTGCCATTGTTCATGTCAACCACATGCTGTAACAGTTCAGAAGCATAGGCGTGACCATTTGGTGTAGGAATAAAGGCATTGTCGCTTTTTCGGGCATCGCCACGCAATACCAGTACATTATCGATACCCAAAAATTGCAGGTCGATCAATGCATTTTCTGTTTCATCCTTTGTAAAACCACCACAAATTAAATGTGGTACAGCATCTACCTTATATTTGTTCATGATGGCTGCACAAGTAGCTACCGTACTCGGACGTTTGCGATAGGCAACTTTTTCCAGCAGGCCATTGGTGTGTTGTTTGTAAATATAATCTTCGCGAAGATAGGTTACATCAATAAACGGCGGGTTAAATTCCATTAGCGGATCAATGGCGTCAAAAATGCCCTTAATGCTTTGTCCTTTGATCGGCGGTAACAGTTCAAAAGAAAACAAGGTTTTGCCCTGTGCGTTATTGATATGGTCTGTAATTTTCATTCGTATTGGTTTTGTATTCTTGGTTTGGTGATTGAGGTGGTTCTCTTAATAAGCTAAATTCGGGCTGAGCCATCTTTCAACTTCTTCAATTGGCATGTTTTTACGGATGGCGTAATCTTCGATCTGATCTTTGGTGATTTTACCCAAACCAAAATATCTGGATTGCGGATGTGCAAAGTAAAAACCACTTACTGCAGCAGTAGGGTACATGGCATAGCTTTCGGTCAGTCGGAGTCCGATCCTGTTTTCAGCATCCAGTAACTCGAACAGTGTCCCTTTTTCGGTATGCTCCGGACAAGCAGGATAACCTGGTGCCGGTCTGATCCCTGCATATTCTTCCTTAATCAAGGCTTCATTACTCAGGTTTTCATCTTTGGCATAACCCCAGTATTCTTTCCTCACCAGTTCATGCATCTTTTCAGCAAAAGCCTCTGCTAACCTGTCGGCCAATGCTTTTGCCATGATGCTGTTGTAATCGTCATATACGGCCTCAAATTCAGCCACCAATTCATCACAACCGATACCGGTTGTTAGTGCAAAGCCACCAAAATAATCAGGTATGCCTGTTTCTTTCTGTGCAACAAAGTCAGATAAAGCATAATAAGGTTGTCCATCTACTTTCTCTGCCTGTTGGCGTAAAGTATGGATCACCACTTCTTTCCCTTCCACATTTAAAACAATATCATCACCAACAGCATTTGCCGGCCAGAAGCCTATTACCGCTTTGGCAGTCAGCAATTTCTCGTCCACAATTCGTTTCAGCAATGTCTGTGCATCATCAAATAATTTACGCGCTTCATCGCCAACTGTTTTATCCTCCAGTATTCTTGGATAGCTGCCACGCAATTCCCAGGTCTGGAAAAATGGTGTCCAGTCAATATAAGGGACCAATTCTTCCAGGGGGTAATTTTCAAATACCCGTGTTCCCGTAAAAGCAGGAGCAGGAGCCACCAGGGCTGGATCAATTTTAAAATGGTCTTTTCTGGCTTCTTCCAGTGTTTTGAAACGTTTATCCGAGCGCTTGTTTAAATGGGCTTCACGTGCTTTTTCGTACTCTGCACGAATGCCTGCAATATAGGCTTCACGGGTGTCCTGATTCATCAGGGTGCTGGCTACCGTTACACTTCTGGACGCATCCAACACATGGATCGCCGGTCCTGAGTAGTTGGGAGCCACCTTGACTGCCGCATGGATTCTGGAAGTTGTAGCGCCGCCAATCATCAATGGAATGGTGAAGCCTTCACGCTCCATTTCCTTGGCAAAATGAACCATCTCATCTAATGAAGGAGTGATCAGGCCACTTAAACCAATGATGTCGGCATTAATTTCTTTGGCTTTTTTAATGATATCCTGTGCAGGAACCATTACGCCCATGTCTACAATTTCAAAATTGTTACAGGCCAAAACAACACCCACAATATTTTTTCCGATATCGTGAACATCCCCCTTTACAGTAGCCATTAAGATCCTGCCTGCAGAAGAGTTCTGATCCTGATCCGGGTTGTCTAGTTTTTCCTGTTCAATAAACGGCAGTAAGTAGGCCACTGCCTTTTTCATTACCCGGGCCGATTTTACCACCTGCGGCAGGAACATTTTTCCGGCACCAAATAAATCACCAACGATGTTCATGCCATCCATTAACGGACCTTCAATGACATGAATTGGCCTTGGATATTTCTGGCGTGCCTCTTCAACATCGGCATCGAGGTATTCAATAATCCCTTTAACCAGGGAGTGTGATAATCTTTCTTCTACGGAACCTTTACGCCATTCCTCATCCCTTACAATTTCCTTTCCCTTGGTTTTGATGGTATCGGCAAATTCCACCAAACGTTCTGTTGCATCGTCTCTACGGTTTAACAAGACGTCTTCTACCAGCACCAACAGTTCTGGTGGAATTTCCTGGTAAACCTCCAGCATACCCGCATTGACGATCCCCATATCTAAACCAGCCTGGATGGCATGGTATAAAAAGGCCGAGTGCATGGCTTCGCGTACGGTATTGTTTCCTCTGAAAGAGAAGGATATGTTAGATACCCCGCCACTTACTTTGGCATGTGGCAGGTTTTCTTTAATCCAGCGGGTCGCATTGATGAAATCTACTGCGTAGTTATTGTGTTCTTCCAGGCCTGTCGCAACGGTCAGGATATTCGGGTCAAAAATAATGTCCTGTGGAGGGAATCCAATTTCATCTACTAAAATGTCATAAGATCTTTTACAAATCTCCTTCCTTCTTTCAAAATTATCAGCCTGTCCCAGTTCGTCAAAAGCCATCACCACAACAGCAGCACCATAGGTCATGATCTTGCGTGCACTTTCCCTGAATTTATCTTCACCTTCTTTCAGGGAGATCGAGTTGACAATACCTTTTCCCTGCAAGCATTTTAATCCGGCCTCAATTACTGTCCATTTGGACGAATCGACCATGATTGGTAATTTGGAGATATCAGGTTCAGAAGCAATCAGGTTCAGGAATTTGGTCATTGACGCTTCGGAATCAATCATTCCTTCGTCCATGTTCACGTCGATCACCTGTGCGCCACCCTCTACCTGCTGACGGGCAACAGTCAGGGCCGCTTCAAAATCTCCACTTAAGATTAATTTAGAAAACTTTGGAGATCCGGTAATGTTTGTACGCTCTCCAATGTTTACAAAGATGCTTTCTGGTGTAATCGTAACCGGTTCTAAACCACTTAGGCGCATGTAAGGCTCCAGTACTGGGATTTTACGGGGCGCTACATTTTTAGCTTTAGCGGCAATACAGCCGATATGTTCTGGCGTAGTACCACAGCAGCCGCCTACAATATTTACAAATCCATGTTGTATAAAGTCTTCAACCAAATGAGCGGTTTCATGCGGCATTTCATCGTAAGCACCAAATTCGTTTGGCAAACCTGCATTAGGATAGGCTGATACGTAACACGGGGCTTTCGCAGAAAGTTCTTCAATGTGTGGCCGCATGTCTTTGGCGCCCAATGCGCAGTTAAAGCCTATGCTGATGGGGTTGGCATGGATTACCGAGTTCAGGAAAGCTTCTGCAGTTTGTCCGCTAAGTGTTCTTCCCGACGCATCGGTAATGGTACCTGAGATCATGATCTCAATTTTTCTACCAATTTCCGCTTCATATTTTTTAATGGAAAATATGGCGGCCTTGGCATTCAAAGTATCAAAAATAGTTTCAATTAACAGCAGGTCAGCACCGCCATCAACCAGACCGCGGACCTGTTGATCGTAGGCATCTACAAGCTCATCAAAAGTGATGGCCCTAAAACCAGGATCGTTGACATCCGGAGATATAGACAGTGTTCTGTTGGTCGGGCCCACTGCGCCCGCCACAAAACAAGTACGGCCAGGATTGGCGGCCATAAATTCAGTTGTGGCTTCTTTGGCAATTTTAGCGCCTTCAAAACTCATTTCATAGTCCAGCTCTTCCATCTGGTAATCGGCCAGTGAAATACGCTGCGTACTAAAAGTATTGGTTTCGATGATATCTGTACCGGCCTTCAGGTATTCGGTATGTATCTCTTTAATGATGTCAGGGCGGGTTAAATTTAGTAAATCATTGTTCCCTTTTACATCACATGGGTGATCTTTGAAGCGCTCGCCTCTAAAATCTTCTTCAGTTAAAACGTAACGCTGTATCATAGTGCCCATTGCACCATCGATAATTAGGATTCGTTTTTCTAATTCTTCTCTAATGTTCATTTAAAAAAAATCATATGAGCAGGTAATAAGCTATTTTTGATAGAGGCTAAAGCCTAAACAAGTGCCGAACTCATTACATACAAAGCCTAAGAGAAGATTGCGGTCCAGCTATATGAAACTAGCATGTGGTACTAACCAACTTATCTTTCGGGAACCAATCCTTTGGATCCAGTAGAATGTAGCACCTTGTAAGCACAGGTTGCTAAGACATCGCCGGGTCTAATCCCTCCGTCTTTCTCTATAAGCTTTACAAAGGTGCAACAAAGAAAAATGATTTCCAAAAAAATGAAGCTTAAAGCATATAATATTGTCTGGAAGGTGTTGTTTTTTCTAACTCTTGGAATTATATTCTGTTTTTTAGGATTTTGGTTTCGATTTCAAGAGTATTTTACGACTTTGACGGATAGAGGTCTTAAATTAAAAAAGGGCGTTATTAACCAACTTGGTTCACAACGCCCTTTTTAGGTCTCCTTTAGAGACAATGGAATGTTATCTTCTGCTTCCGAATATTCTTAATAAGAACAAGAAAATGTTAATGAAGTCTAAATACAGTGATAAAGCGCCCATAATGGCTAATTTTTTCGCATCAGCTGCGGCAATCTGACTTCCGTCCTCTTCAATACCTGCGCCAATGCGTTTCAATTTCTGTACATCGTAAGCCGTTAGTGCAGTAAAAATTGCTACACCGAAGAAACTCATTACATAGCTGAAAGTTGGACTTCCAATGAACAGATTAATGATGCCGGCGATGAATAAACCAACCACACCAACCATCAGGATCGGACCGAATTTGGTAAGATCTACATCAGTAGTATAGCCTAGAACGGCCATGATACCAAAAATACCTGCAGCTGCAGCAAAACAGGCAATGATAGAGCCCGCAGTATATATCAATAGAATAAAGCTTAAGCTTACGCCCAGTAAAACAGAGAAAAGCATAAATACACCTATTAAAGCTCCATATGATAGGCGGCTAAAGCCAGTTCCCATGATCAGAACCAAACCTAGCGGGGCAAACATGGCTATATATCCTAAAATAGTTCTCTGGCCAGTTTCAAAATTGATCAGTTGACCTAATGCAGCCTCGGATGTTGAAATGAAATAGGCAGCGAAAGTAGACAGTGTTAAGGCCACAAACATCCACATAAATACATTTGCAAAGAATTTCTTGGCAACCATTCCGGTTTGTTCCTGCACAAAAACTGATTTTTGTGCCCAATCGTAATTATTGTTGTTATCCATTTGTTTTAAATTTATTTAAAGATACTAATAGTTTTATATCTACAAAAGCTATGCCCCGAGCCTTTTTGTCAGCGTTTCTTCAACTTTTTTAAATAATTGAAGGGGTTTTAGCGTTCGCCATGCCAAATCGTCAAGTGCGCCGCCTACGTTAATGTAGTAATCGATATTGCTTGCCCGCAGCTCACTGATGACATGTTCCTGGAAATTGATCCCCGTAATCCAGCCATCTTCAACCTCCTGAAACCATTCTTCATAATAACTGTCCTCTGAAGCATGGAAATTGAGGATGTTTTCACCAATGAGGATGAATTTATTGATGCCTTCATCCATCATCAGCTCAAGAATCTCTCGTTTGAGTAGCATGATGTCATTGCTGATGGCATCATTCCATTCGCCAATGAATTCGATGATCGCATACTGACGGTCATAATCGACATACAGCACTTTGATGTATAGTGTATTCGAACCAAAGTCATCCCATTGCGGGTGAATCAGGAAGTTGTACAACTGCTTATCGAAATAGAACTCCGAGTATTCTGTGTTGTAAAATGGAGAACGTTCATCTTCGGCCGCTATATAATCGTCCCGCCAAAGATAAAAAGGTTCAATTTCGTGCATGGCCTGGATTTAAATTACCTACTTGCTTCTACTGCTTTACGTACACTGCCATAACGTATCAGGAGTGCTGCGGCACTGTCGTGGTCAATGTTCAGTTCTTCCATGACCATTTGCGTTCCACGATCAACCAATTTGTGGTTAGTGAGTTGCATGTCTACCATTTTGTTGCCTTTAACGCGGCCCAGGCGGATCATTACTGTCGTGCTGAGCATGTTAAGAACCAGCTTTTGTGCCGTGCCTGATTTCATACGCGTAGAACCAGTAAGAAACTCGGGGCCGACAACAACTTCCACAGGGAAGTCACTTTCTGCGGCAATGGGACCACCTTCATTACATACAATACAGCCAGTTAATACGCCGTTCGCACGTGCAGTGTGTAGTCCGCCAATTACATAAGGTGTAGTGCCTGAGGCAGCGAGTCCAATCAGACAATCTTTTTCATTGATGTTGAACTCCTGCAGGTCAATCCATGCCTGATCAGGATCGTCTTCCGCATTCTCTACAGCTTTCCTGATGGCTGTATCGCCACCAGCAATGATCCCAACCACCCAGTCGAACGGGACACCAAAAGTTGGCGGGCACTCAGAGGCATCTACTACACCCAGACGACCACTGGTCCCTGCTCCGATATAAAATAACCGGCCGCCATTAACCATGCGTGCTGCAACTGCCGAAGCCAGTTTTTCAATCTGTGGAATGGACTTTTCGACAGCGTCTGGTACAGTTTTGTCTTCATTATTTATGCCTTGTAGAATTTCAAGTACAGACATTTGGTCTATATCATGGTACTTTGATTCCTGCTCGGTAACTCTTATCATATATTTTTCCTTAGTTGTGATCTCCCGGCCTTAAAGCCTGGCTTTCAATTTTGATTTTATAAAATTCGTCAATTTCTTTTTAAACCCGAAATAATAGCCAAAAATCAACAAAATTATCAGCAATCGGGCTATAATCTTAAGGATTGTGAAATATCAGAAACAATTGCAAATGAATGTGGTTTAATTTATTATTAATCGGGTTATTTCGTAACTTTACGCAGTATTTACCTCCATGAAAAAGAATACCCAATATAATCTTTTAATTGCCCTTACTTATTCAGTTACCTTAATAGGAGGGATGGTTTTAGGTTTTAAATTTTTAAAAGACCAGGGGTATAAATTTCAGAAAACTACACAGGTTGCCTACAACAATACGGAAAAGGTGGATGAAATCATCCACATCATCAATAGAAACTATGTAGACGATGTAAATGCAGATACCCTGCACCATTTGCCGATTGATAGTTTGCTCCATTCATTAGACCCACACAGTATGTATTTGCCGCCTGCAAAAGCCAATGAGCTGACAGAAACGCTCGGTGGCGAATTTCAGGGAATTGGTGTGGAGTATTACATCTTAAATGATTCCTTACTGGTTACCAATGTGGTGAAAGATGGACCTGCTTACCTGGCTGGTATTAAACAGGGCGACCGGATTATTAAAATAGATACCGCCACAGTTAGCGGACGATCTTTGCCCCGGGATCAGATGATTGGCCGGATTAAAGGACGTAAAGGTACTGCTGTGAAGCTGACCATTGTACGGCAGGGGGATCGGATTCCGCTGGTATTGAATGTGAACCGCGATCGGGTAAAGCTGAGTAGTATCGATGCCAGTTACCTGTTAAATGCAGATGTTGGCTATGTGCGGATCAGTAAATTTGGCACCGAGACAGATAAAGACTTTGTAGACGCGGTGCGAAATCTTAAAGCAAGGGGAATGAAAAAACTGGTCCTTGACCTGAGAGATAACGGGGGCGGTTATTTAACTGCCGCTACCGGGCTGGCCAATCAAATTTTACAGGAAAATAAACTGATTGTATATACAGAAGGTAAGCATGAACCGCGTACGGATTATATAGCGACTGGTGGAGGGGAGTTTGAGCAGGGCAAACTGGCCGTGCTAATTAATGAGAACTCCGCTTCGGCAAGTGAAATTCTGGCCGGGGCCATACAGGACTGGGGTAGAGGGGTCATTATCGGCAGACGCTCTTTTGGTAAGGGCTTGGTGCAGGAACAATTTCCTTTTGAAGACGGATCCGCTTTAAACTTAACCATTGCCCGTTATTATACACCCTTGGGTAGAAGCATTCAGAAATCGTATAAAAAGGGATATACGGCTTATCAAAATGAAATTGAAGATCGTTTCAATGATGGGGAGCTGACCAAGTCTGCCCTGCTGAAGGATAGCTTGAAAAATAAAGACTTTACTCCTGGCGGCATTCGTCCGGATATTTATGTGAAAATGGATACCACAGGTTATAACCGTTTATACAACAAACTAATTTCTAAAAAGGTATTGTTTGATTTTGTGTATGATGTACTGGCCAACAGGTATACCGCAGCTTATCTGGACAATCACCTGGCTACTTTTGCCATCAGTGAAATCGATTATAAGGATTTGCTAAAATACATTCATGGACGCAACATTGAGCTGGACCCAAAGCAGCTGATGGCCGCGAAGCCGGTAATCTGTAACGATGTAAAGGGATTGTTGTGTAAGTATCACTTAGGTGATGCCGGTTATTACAGGGCAATCAACCTAAGTGATCCTATGGTAAAGCAGGCCATTACTACCCTGCAATAAGCTTATTTTTGTCTGAAGTAGATCTGAATCGGTACTCCGCTGAAATCAAAGTGCTCACGTAATTTGTTTTCGATGAAACGCTTATAAGGCTCTTTGATGTACTGAGGTAAGTTACAGAAGAAGGCAAACATTGGTGAAGTGCCATTGATCTGTGTAATGTATTTTACTTTGATGTATTTACCTTTAAGAGCCGGTGGCGGATAATTTTCAATAATCGGCAGCATCACATCATTTAATTTCGAAGTAGGGATTTTCTTACTTCTGTTTTTGTATACTTCTAAGGCTGTTTCTACCGCCTGGAAGATACGCTGTTTATTCAGCACAGATACAAAGATGATCGGTACATCTGTAAAAGGTTGTAACTTTTGACGGATCTGATCTTCAAATGCATTAATTGTTTTGGAGTTCTTTTCAATCAAATCCCATTTGTTTACCAGGATTACAATACCTTTCTTATTCTTTTCTGCCAGGTGGAAAATGTTCACATCCTGAGATTCCAGGCCTTCTACAGCATCAATCATTAAAACGACAACATCAGCTTCTTCTAAAGCCTTGATGGTACGCATGACGGAGTAAAACTCGATGTTTTCCTTTACCTTGGTTTTTTTACGCAATCCGGCCGTGTCAATAAACATAAACTCGTGTCCGAACTGGTTGTAGTGAATGTGTATAGAATCGCGGGTAGTTCCGGCAATTGGTGTTACAATGTTTCTTTCTTTTCCAATCAGCGCATTGATCAAGGATGATTTTCCTACGTTAGGGCGGCCAACAATGGTGATTTTAGGAAGGGCATTTTCTTCTTCCGGAACATCTTCGAAATGGGTAATCACATCATCGAGTAAGTCTCCGGTGCCAGAACCGGTCATGGAAGATATCGGGTAGATTTCTCCTAAACCAAAACCATAGAATACGGCAGCTTCATTTTGCAGTTGGGTATTATCTACCTTGTTCACTACAGTGAAAACGGGTTTTTTACTTCTCCTTAGCAATTGGGCAATCTCATCATCAAGATCGGTAATGCCTGTAGTTACGTCAACCATAAACAACAATACGGTTGCTTCTTCTATAGCTATAACTACTTGTTCGCGGATCGCAGCTTCAAATACATCTTCAGAATTGGCTACATAACCGCCAGTATCAATGACAGTAAATTGTTTGTCGGTCCATTCAGATACACCATAATGCCTGTCACGTGTTACACCGCTAAAATCATCAACAATGGCTTTGCGACTTTCTGTTAAGCGGTTAAAAAGGGTAGATTTGCCTACGTTTGGTCTTCCGACAATTGCAATAATATTCGACATGGGTGTTTTTTTACGCTAGTAATATTTTAAAGGCCACAAAGATACACAATCCCATTGACATGGGAGGTGATTAGTTTTATACTGTTTATGCTCTACTCGTAACCGAAGTTTTTCAGGTAATTTTTCTTACTTCTCCAGTCTGGGATTACTTTGACAAAAGTTTCCAGAAATACTTTTTGATCCAGAAACTTCTCAATGTCCTTACGGGATTCCATACCTACCTTTTTCAACATGGCACCACCGGTGCCGATCAGGATGTTCTTTTGAGAATCACGTTCTACCACAATCTCTGCAGTAATTCGTACGATCGGTCCGCTTTTGCTCTGTTCTTCTTTAAAAGCCGTAACAATAACTTCGGTGCTGTAAGGGATTTCTTTTTTATAGTTCAAAAAGATCTTCTCTCTGATGATTTCCGAAACAAAGAAACGCTGACTGCGGTCTGTTAATTCTTCTTTATCATAATAAGCAGGGTGCTCCGGAATAAAACTCAATACCATCGGTAAAATACCTTCCAGGTTATACTGGTGTAAGGCCGAAATGGCGTAGATATGTTTGGGGTTTAATTTCTCCTGCCAGTAAGCAAATTTCTCATCCACTTGTTCCTGAGTAGCATTGTCAATTTTATTTAAAAGTACCACCAATGGAATATCGGTATTGATGATTTTTTCAAGTACATCGTTCTCATCATGTTGCTCGTTAATGTCGGTTACAAAAATGATTAAATCCGCGTCAGTTAATGCACCTTTTACTGAACTCATCATCGAATCTTGCAAACCATACAGTGGTTTTATGATGCCCGGGGTGTCAGAAAAAACAATTTGATAGTCTTCTTCGTTCACAATTCCCAGAATCCGGTGACGGGTTGTCTGGGCTTTTGGTGTGATGATAGAAAGCTTTTCGCCCACCAGGGCATTCATTAGAGTGGATTTGCCCACATTGGGCTTACCGATGATACTTACAAAACCTGCTTTATGTGACATGAAAATATTTTTTAAAATAAATTTGCAGGACAAAGAAACGAATTATATCTTTGCATTCCAATTCGGAAGAAGAGTTAATCAAATAACAAAAACGAAAGAATTGTATATAGTGCGGGGTGGAGCAGTTGGTAGCTCGTCGGGCTCATAACCCGAAGGTCATCAGTTCGAGTCTGGTCCCCGCTACCAAAAGGTTCGCAGCTTTAAACAGCTGAGGCAATCTTTAAAATGGCCCGTTCGTCTAGGGGTGAGGACGCCAGATTTTCATTCTGGAAACAGGGGTTCGATTCCCCTACGGGCTACAAAAGCCGCTTTACGAAAGTAGAGTGGCTTTTTTGCTTTTACAGCTCCGGACTGACCGTAAATCTTAAACCCAGTGATTTTACACCGGAATGATCCAGATAATTGAAACGCTTGATCAGGTCAATTCTGAGTACTTTAAAAATATTCCCAATACCAACGCCGGCTTCGGTATATGGCTTATCTCCCAATGGGTATGTCCACGGTGTGCCATCAGCTGCCAGTGGAAGTGCAAATAGTTTTGGGTGATAGGCCGGATTGTTTTCATCGCGCAAGCCACCATAAATAACTTTTAAAGACAAAAACTCCCGGAGTTTAAGATGCTTGATTAACGGAACTTTGTTCAGTAAAAAGCCACTAAAGGAATGCGTTGCATTTAGCCCTACATAATGATCGCCGACAAATTCCAGAAAATTCATGCTGTTGTACGCATCTTTATCGTAAAGGTAAGTCTGGTTGGCTGGTAAAATAGACAAATAAGGAAAAGGCACCTGTCCAAATAAGTTTCCGGCTAATAAGGTAATGTCGGTATAGCCCAGTTGCGACATATAAAAACGTTTACCGATCTCTGTACTCAGGTTTAAATAATCATATGAGCCGCCAAGTAATCCCTTTACACCATAATTGGCCTGTAGGTTAACTATGGGATATTTGCTGATTATGGTATGGCGGCCTTCGGTTCCTTTAAAAATTTGCTCGTGAGGGGCATAGCGGATGCCCAACTGTACTTCTGTAGTGGTCAGCCGGTTTACCGGTGCAGACTGATCTGCAGGTTGGAAAATCAGGCGGTTGGCGGGCCGCTGACTCCAAAATTTTATACCCAGATTATACGATAGGTGGTTTTCCAGATCTTTGACATAGTTGAGGGTAAGAATCCGGTTGTACTGCCATAAATCGCTCCTTCCACGGGTAATGGATCCCAATGCACTTTGGAATTTATCAACCAGGAAGGTTTGCCCGGGGATGTCTGTGTCATATAGATAGTTAATTTTGAGGTAATCATTTGGATACCCTATTGGGGCAACCTGATTGAATGCATAGGCTAGGCCCAGGTTATACTTCAATTTCTGGTCTTTAAAGCCATAAGCAGTAAAACCATTCAGATAAATATTCCGGTTAAACTGAGACGTTGTGCGGCCACCAATATTGATTCTATCACCCTCCAGGCTGTTGACAGCATAAAAGCTGCCCAAGGGGCCAAGCTGGACAGGTCCCAAATCGGCATACCCGCCTGTTATCAATTTGGTAATCCACAAAGCTCTTTTAAAAGAGGGCATTTTTTGCAAACTGTCAATGTGCTGATAGACCTGGGCCTGGGCGAGTCGTAAGGTATCGGTCCGGTGTTCGGTCCAGAAATTACCCTTGTTTTGGTTTTCGTACAGTATGGTCTGGTTACTTTTTCCCTCGTAGAATCCGGCTGCTTTTGCAATCTGTACCTGGTAATCGGTAAAGAATACCGTCCGGTCGCCGAAAATCTTCATGCCCTTTTCCTTCATTAAGCCAAAGTCCGACTGGATATTGGTTTTAACCAGGTAAAAGCGCCCATCTGGATATTGCTTATAATCCTGCCGGATGTCCATCCTGCGCACAAAATTGATGTTGATTCGTTTGTTGATTTTAAGGTAATTGGATTTTACAGCATACCTGCCATCCATAGTAATGTATAAGCGACCTTCAAATAAAAGATCACCCAGATTTCTTGGGGTAAAACTAATTTCTACCAGCTTTTCTGTCGGGGTTTGTATGGTGTCAGTAATGAAAAACTTATAAAAGTCCTGCGCATGATCAGCGATCGGACTTAAAAATTGATACGTTAAAATGAAAATGTTATTGGCATAAATATCCGGATTGCCATAAAGGCGATTCAGATAAAGATCTACTGCTGCAGTATCTACAAAAGAACTGTAATTTACTTCCTGATGTGCTTTAAGGATGTTGATTTTTTTTGCAGGTGCTTTCCGCGAGTATACCTCCAGGTATTTTTCGGACATGTAAATTGGTAAAGCTGTTTTTATGCTGTCGTTGATGACCATGCCGGTATCTAAAAGAAACCGGTATTTGCTAAACAATTTACCATTCAGGAATTTGCTTGACAAGTCAAATAAGGAAAAGCCAATTCTTTCGTATTGATTGTATTGCAGATAATCGGTATTAAGCATACGATTACTTTCCTTATGGTTGATCACCAGCTGGATCAGTGCTACGGCAGGATTGTCTTTGTTTCGGTATTGGATTTTTTTACCAGCATGTACAGTTACTTCCTGTAACTGTGTTTTGGTACTTTCCATGTGCACGTTCAAAGCCTGTGTTTCACCTGGACGAATGGCTTTGATGATTGTTTGATATCCCACATAGGCAAACTTTACCTCCGAAATTGCTGTAGGGCTGCTTAATGTAAATCTACCCTCGGCATTGCTTTGGGCTGCTTTGTGCCCACCAACAAATTGTATGGTCACATTGGGTAGGGGCAGGAGTGATGTTGCATCTAATACCTGGCCGCTCACCTTAGTTATTATCGCTGCGGTTGTCTGGTCGTTTTGCTGTGCGAAACTTAGGGTTGGAAGCCCTAAAAAGCACATAAACAAAACCTTTATAATCATTTTCATGGATGTAAACTAAGTGTGCCTGGCGCCAAATCAATTTGGCTTGTTTTAACTAACGTTGTAGAATGGGCATACTTTAGTCTCCCTCCTCCATATCCTTTATCTTGCTCTGGTATAAACGGATTTACCTTGTATAATGGTTTTCAATGCAATAATGTTTATCCTTTTATGGAATATTTATTCAGGTAGGATAGCAATTTACTAAATATACAATTTTTTATGCTTTGTGAATTAAATGACAGCACAAAAAAAACGGCCTTCCAAGAAGGCCGTTTTTTTTGTTTTACTTATGCAAACTTGTATTAGAACGAATAGCTTGCTGAAGGTGACAGGATGGTACCTGTAGATTTTCCATCGGCTTTTTTAACGCCGTCTACCCAGATTTCTACAACCAGCGTAGATGCTGCATTTGGACCTGTTCCCGATACACCAAACGAAACTGCATGTGCTGATGCGTCAATGGTGTACTCGCTGCTTGTCCAGGTTTCTCCAGTTAAACTGGTAAAGGTTTCTGCTTTACCCGAGCCATCTGTGTAAACTGCATTGGAGATTGAAACTCCGGTTGAACCAATTGCTTTAAATACAACTTTGTGTGATCCTGAAGGGGAATTGTCTTTGTCTTTTGAACAAGAAAATAATACGGTTAAACCCAATACGAGGGCAAGGGATAGGATCTTTGTAAATCTTTTCATAGCTGTTTTTTAATTAATAGAATGATTATTTCGGCAAAAACGGAAACAAACACCATACCAAATTGTCTAAAAGAAGTATATTACAAAACGCTGAATGTGGATGAAGTATTGACTTTTAAATCTATGTTTTTGTTTCTCAGTGTTTTATTTTTCTCTGTTTAAATCTGCCCCCATGCAAAAACAAAAAAAGAAAATTAAAAGAACGATAACCCTGATCCGGATTCTTAGTAAATATGGTTTTGGTGAACTGATTATCAGAAGCAACCTTAAAAATATTTTAGGAACTGAAGCCGAACTTGAGATCGAGGATGCCTTGAATTCTCCTGGTACAACCGTGTATGAACGCATCAGAATGGTATTAGAAGAGCTTGGGCCAACTTATGTCAAGTTTGGTCAGGCCTTTAGTAACCGTGAGGATCTTTTGCCGGGAGAGCTGATTTTGGAGTTGCAAAAACTGCAGGATCGGGTGGAGCCGGCTGACCTGGATGTTAAACAGTTGATGGCCGACGAACTGGGGGTTGATCCGGATGAATATTTTAGTTTCATCAATCCAATACCACTGGCATCGGCCTCCATATCGCAGGTTTATCAAGCTACCCTGAGCGGTGGAAAACCTGTGATTTTGAAAATCAAGAGGGCTGGAATTCGTGAAGTGATTGAAGCGGACCTGCTCATCATGAAAGATGTAGCCCGATTATTGGTTGCCTATAGTGATGGTTTGCGTAGGATCAATCTGGTGCAGGTTTTGGAAGCCTTTGAAAAATCTATACACGATGAACTTTCCTTTTTAAGGGAGATTGCCAATATGGAGCAATTTGCCCGGAATTTTGAAGGAAATAAAGATTTGTATGCGGTGAAATCTTATCGTGAGCTGTCTAATGACAATGTACTTTGCATGGAGTTTATTGCCGGAATAAAGGTTACTGATCGGGAGGCTTTATTGGAACATGGCCTTGATCCCGGATCAATTGCACGCAAAGGGCTGGATCTGTACCTCACTCAAATATTGGAGCACGGATTCTTTCATGCTGATCCCCATCCAGGTAATCTGTTTGTTTTACCCTCGGGGCAGATTGCATTTATAGACTTTGGTTCTATGGGCAGTATGATGCCGGCTGAAAAAGAATTGCTGGAAAATTTTATCATGCATTTCATTGCTCAGGATGCTGGAAGATTGGTGGCCACGATCAGGAAAATGGCCATTAGGGCAGATATCAGAGATGAAAAGAAACTGGAACGCGAAATACATGGCGTATTCGATCTGCTGAATGGCAGTGCTTTGCAACACATTGACATTAAAGTGGTACTTACCCGTTTTTCTAATATATTGAACGACAATGAAATTTTAATGCCCGACCATCTGTATTTATTGATTCGCGGCATTGTACTGATTGAGGGGATTGGCAGAAAGCTGGACCCGGAAATGAATATCGTAGCGAACATCAAACCCTATGTAGCCAAAATTATTCAGCAGCGTTTGAGCCCTGATTATTTATTGGATAAAGGACTGAAAACCTTGCGTAATTTAAGTGAAGGGATGGTAGACTTACCCGATAATGTAAAGTCGATCATTGATAAACTAAACCATGGCGAACTGAAGGTAATACAAGAAGTAAATGGCTTAAACGAACTGAAAAGTAGTTTTGACAATGGTTTTAACCGGCTAGGCTATGCCATTGTTATTGCAGGCCTGTCTATAGCTGCCGCACTGTTGATGGTGGCCGACAAACCTCCTAAAATCTTCAATATACCAGCCTTTGGTCTATTTGGAATCATCATATCGGGTGTGCTTGGTCTCGCTTTTATTTTCTCTATACTGCGAAAAAAATAAACGTTCTTCCTATTCATCGTAAAAAGTGATGGCTTCTGAATTGATGTGCTTACTATGTTTACTTTTGATGATAGAGATATCGCTCTTGGTGGCAGCTACTTTAACATTCTTTATGTCCGCACCAATCACATCATCAAGAAAAATCGGATACCTGCCATCCCTGGACTCATAGTTAAAACTGCTGTTTTTAATGCTCAGGTTTTTGACATGTCTGGCCCATAGTCCGTATGAAGGCTGGGTTTTCAAATTGGCCACATTGTATTGTCCGACGCCCAATTCTGGCGTAAGATTAGCCGTGTCTGCAGCGGGGTTTCCACCTTTAACCAGTACATGCACATCGTTAAATTCAATGTCGCTGATATAGCCCGTATGTTCAGCATTTGGGAGTTGGAACTTAAGTCCTCCAACTACAGTTTCCGTTGCCGGAAGCGCATAGCCAGCTATGATCGGTGTCGCTTTTTCCTGCGTGCCATCATATGCTTTCCAACGCTTATCTTTACCGCCGTAAGAACTTCCCGCATAGACTTCAGCGATGTCTATGCCGTTTAGAATAATGCGTTCAACCTTACCAATATTAACATTGTTGATCAGCAATTCATCATGCTTAATCCCATTTTCTGTAAATACATACCGCCCCGCAGTGGCGCCAAGAATACGTGCCCGGTTAGAAATGGATATAAAAAAAGGAGCCCGGGTACGGTACATTTTGGATCTGGAATGTAGTTTTCCGGTATGGCCACAGTTTAAATGAATGTCACTAATGTGTGCACCGTCATTAGTTGATATGGAAAACCCAGCCTTATTGGCACCCAATACGTAGATGTTGTCTACACAAATGTCCTTAATGTCGTCGGCAGTTTCCGAACCAATCTGGAAGAGATTACAGTTTGTGTCGCCAATGATGTTGCGGATTTTGTAATTCCGTGCTGGTCGAGTAAAGCCCAATGCGCAATCCGAGCCAGGTTTAATGATGTCATCCGAACTGACTTTTGAATAGATATTCGTTGCGTTCACATCATTACAGCCCATAAAATCATAAATGTCCCGGGCATTGGATGAAGATGCTTTGCCCAGATAGGTGTTGTGTACATTGATGCCATCAGTACCTGTCGCCAGCAATACGAAATGTCCTGCGCGATCTATTTTTAACATATTGCTGTCGTCAAATATCTTTTTCCCATCTTTTCCAATGTAATATGGTTCGTCTTGCTCCGGATCATACCATAGGTCTTCCGGCCGGTATATCCCGCCTATCTCCACCTGGCTGCAAAGCTTTAAGCTGAACATTTTATCTGCACGGTTATCCGGCTCGTTGTTCATGACCTTATCTCCGTTCACCAGGTTGCCATTGCCGGTAATCAGTCCATTACCTATGATTTTAACGTTATCTAACCGTTCTCCGAAAAACATGGCATTTTTAAAATAGTGGTGTCCGACATCTTGTTTGGTCATGTAGTTTTCAGGATCCTCATAAGGGCCTTTATCGGTGGGCGACAAACCAGAACGGTATTTTTTGTCGCTAAACCACGTTGATTCTGGCGCATCAGCACCTTTGATCGCCTTGATGGTGGCTGATTTATTGATATAAAGATATACGTTACTTTTCAAATGTACCGTCCTAACCAGGTAGGTACCCTTGTTAAATAACAATGTTCCGCCACCGCTTTGGTGTATGGATTCAATCGCATTGTTGATGAGTTCAGTGTCATCTTTCTCCCCATCGCCAGCCCTGCCGAAGTTGTTGATGTCCATCTTACCAGAATAAAAGGAGATTTCATTGGAAAAGCCTTTGTTTGGACCATCCTTAACCAGCAGCTTAAATAAATAGTTTTGATTTTTATGTAAGCCGGATATACTTGCGCTGGCTTCCTTCAAGTTCACAACAGCCGAACGGGGTTTCCAGGTTTTACCGAGGTCCATAGATTCCATTATAGTTGCCCGCTTGATGTTGGTATTTTTACCCCAGTTTAAATCGACCTTAGTATATCGATCTGGAGTATCCTGATATTGAAGATCCCTGGTTGCAACCCTGATTAAACTGGATACTTGCTTGTTTACTGTAAGCAATGTGCTTTCTGAGCCTACTCCTGCGCTAATTAGGTTCTCAGGTTGACTGGTACTATAATTGGAACGGATGGGGTAAATACCTGCTTTGCTCATTTTGATACCCCTGATGGTGATTTTTAGATCAGGGCCATTGGCCGGCCTGAGATCCAGGTGGCTGAATGACAAAATTGAGCCGCCAGTTTCAGGCTTTTCAATAACTACCTGACCAACTTTTGAATATGAATAAGCGCTGCCAACACGGCCGATAGATTGGCTCGACAAATCCTTTAATTTGAGCTCGCCACGACCTATGACGTTAACACTGGTGTTGTTCAGGTTGACATCAATCTCCCGGGGTAAAAAAATCCGGACAGTGACATCCGGGCTTCGTTGTCCGGCGGTAAAATACAGGCAGAGATCTGTCAGAGAATTGAGGGTGATTTTGCTTTGCTCCAGACTGAGCTTTCCGCCTACGGCCATGGGCTCAAGTTTGATCATATATTTTTTGCTGACCTTAGCCTGATTCGTCTTTACCAATAATTGATCGCCGTCATTAATTTGTCCCCATGTTTTGATTCTGCCCTTTTGATCTGTAATCTGGTAGCTTTGTGCGTGGTCACCAATGCTTTTAATCTGCTTGAAAAGCGCTTGTACACCTGGTCTTGTTGAAACCATGCCCTGGCCTTCCGGAGTATCGACGGTATAGAGATAGGTTTTTCCGTCTACCAAAATCAGGCTGTCGCCGGTTATTCTGACCACATGCGTGGCCAGTGGACTGATTTCGATTCCGGCATTTACTTTGTTGTGTAATTGTTGGGCAGCAGCGCTAAAAGTATAGCAAAGGATTAAAATCAGTAGGTAAAGTCTGGTCTGTTGCATGGGATTCAAATATTTATAAAATTGAACAAAATGTGTTGAAATATTATGGCTAAGTATTAATCTATTTTGACGTTAAAAGTTATATTTACCTGTAAACCTTAGTGATTAGAACGGTGGCAGACAGGTTTAGGTTGACTTCATCACCGGTAAAAAATATATGCTAATGAAAAAAATACTTTCTATAGATGGGGGGGGCATAAGAGGTATTATACCCGGGATGTTCCTGGTGGCTTTGGAAGAGAAATTAAAAGAGGAAAGTAAAAATCCTGGAGCTGCTATTGTGGATTACTTCGATTTCTTTGCTGGTACAAGTACGGGAGGGATTCTAACATGTTTACTGCTCTGTCCCTCAACTGAACATCCAGGCAGGCCCAGATTTACGGCTAAAGCAGCATTAGATTTGTATCTGGAACATGGCAATGAAATCTTTAAAATGAGTTTCATGAAACGAATCCGGGCCAAACTGGGACTGGCGGGCGAGCGTTACAATAGTGAAATCTTTGAGGGTGTACTGAAAACTTATTTTGAGGATACCAAACTCAGTCAGCTGATTAAACCCTGCATCATCAGTGCATATAACATTGAATTGCGTAAAACACATTTTTTTAGACAACAGAATGCGATTTCTAGAGGCGATGCGCGTGATTTTTATGTCAGGGATGTTTGTCGTGCAACCTCTGCTGCGCCAACTTATTTTAGTGTAGCAGAAATACATTCGCTTGCTAATGTACGCTATCCCTTATTAGATGGCGGGGTATTTGCTACAAATCCGGCATTAAGTGGTCTGATCGAAGTAACGCGTGCCTTTAATCAAACCCGCATAAATGATATTCAATTGTTATCCCTGGGAACAGGACGTTCCAGACGATCATATGATTATGATCATTTTAAGAAAAGCAGTGCCATGGCCATTGTGCCTGCGCTGATTGACATCATGATGAG
>Ga0247805_1000432_pt1 | contig 21945 bp, 20 predicted proteins | sample UWRJL044104R1_FD_180930 | JGI IMG/M metagenome (GOLD analysis project Ga0247805, IMG submission 180930) | Plant litter microbial communities from Arlington Agricultural Research Station in Wisconsin, United States - UWRJ-L044-104R-1 | ecosystem: Environmental > Terrestrial > Plant litter >... | reverse complement strand
AAACCTTGTCGGTGGACACAACGCTGGTCAAGGCCGTGACGTCAGCGGTCACGATGTTGCCGGCCGTAATTTCCGCACGGCTGACGCGTCCGCTGATCGGCGAGGTCACGCGGGTAAAGCTCAGGTTCAAACGGGCCAGATCAAGTTGGGCCTGGATAGCTGCGACGCCAGCTTTAGCTTCCTGAGCGCTGGTGGTCCGCGAATCAGCCAGTTCGGCTGAGATTGCGTTGTTGGTGCGCAGGCGTTCGCCGCGTTGAGCTTCATTGTCAGTACGGGTAGCCGTAGCGCGGACTTGCTGAAGCTGGGCTTCGAGACGGCGAACTTCAGACTGGAACGGGCGGGGATCGATCTGGAACAGCAAATCGCCTTTCTTGACCAGGGCGCCGTCGGTGAAGGCAACGGAATCTATCTGGCCGGAGACCCGAGGGCGGATTTCCACGGTTTCCGGCGCTTCGAGGCGTCCGGTGAACTCGTCCCATTCATTGATCGGTTGCTCCAGCACCTTGGCGACGCTGACTTTGGCAGCTGCCGGGGCCATCGTCGCTTCAGGCGCCCGACCGCAGGCGCTGATTACCACCAGGGCCAACGCGGCGAGTGGGTAGCGCAAATGATTGAATGTCTGAGCCATTGGAAAATCCGCCGATAGTATTGAGATGGGCGGATTCTGTTCTGAGGGGTGTTATTGCACGAATCGAATGAACCAAAGGTGAATATCATCCGGAATGATATTGACCGTCCTCCAACCGGTAACAATCGGAGAGGATCAAAGTGCCCGGCTTACCCCTGGATCACTCGGCTGAAAATCAGTCTGACAATTACTGCGGCCTGCCAGCCAGAGCCAGGCGGGCGCCGAACCCGATAAGTGCCGCTGCGAACGTCCAGCGCTGCACAGTCTGCATCACGGGATGCCGTTCTATCCAGTAGCCCAACGCTACGCCTGCCATCGAATAAATGAAATCGAACAGCAATCCGATCACCACCAGTACCACGCCAAGCATCAGGAATTGAGCGGGCACGCTGCCAGCGTCGGGGGTGACGAACTGTGGCAACAACACCGAACAGAACAGCAAAGCCTTCGGGTTGGTGATGTTCGTCAATAAGCCACGCCTGGCGGCGGCAAGGTAGGACTTCGATGACGCGTCGGTGGTTGCCGTCGAACGTTGCGGGGCAAGAGATGAGGCACGCGCCAGCTTGATTCCCAGCCAGACCAGATACGCCACTCCGACCGTTCTGACCAGCTCAAAAGCCCAGGGCACCGTTTTGAGGAGCGTCGCAAGACCTGCCGCTGCCAACGTGACGTGGGCCGCGCGCGCCAGACCCAGACCTATCGCGGTCGCTATTGCTTGTCCGCGTCCCTGGGTGCTGGAGGTCTGCAGCAACAACACCATGTCAGGCCCTGGTACGAGAAAAACGACGAACAGTGCGCCAATGAACATTCCAAGATTCGCCATGCCTGCAAGCCGCCCGCTATTCAATTAGGAAGACAGAATTATAATTTCTGATCGAATCTGGCATGTTGCGATGTGCGTCGTCGAAAGGTCAGATATTGGCATATCATGCTATCTAACATTCTAGATAGTTGAGTTTATGCCAATATGAAACTTGATAACCTTGATAGACGTATTCTCGGCGCACTTCAGCGAGATGCACGACTGACCAATGTGCAGCTGTCGGAAGAAGTGGGCCTGTCACCGTCCCCTTGTCTGCGTCGTGTACGCCTGCTTGAGGAGGCCGGCATCATCCGTGGTTATCACGCCGATGTGGATCGAGCCGGCATTGGCTTGGGGCTGACCGTATTCGTGGGAGTGAAAGTGGAGCGCCATCATGACGAGGCATGGACCGCCTTTCGCAATGCGGTGGTTCTTTTGCCCGAGGTGGTGTCGTGCCACCTTGTTTCCGGCGAATCTGATTTTCTTTTGCAGGTGCTGGTGCCGGATTTGTCGGCCTACGAGGGCTTTCTACTCGGTTCGCTGCTGAAACTGCCGGGCATCAGGGACATTCGGAGCAATTTCGCGATTGCCACGGTCAAGGCGCAGGCAGCCATCCCTTTGGGGCATCTGCCACACGCGACGCAATAATCTCACTGCGCAGTCAACCCTTCGCTGCTCCCCACTTCCCGGTCTTCGAATGCGGAGCGTACGGCTTCCACTACGCGTTCCGCCCGGTGAGCGTCGTCCAGCTGCGGATACGCATTCTTCAATTTGCCGGATACCTGCCAGCCATTTTCCTTGAGCGAGCGAATGATGCGGTTTGCGTCCTGATCCGGCATTTCGAGCACCTCTTTGAGCCGTTCCTGAGCGCGCTGGAAAATCACCAGTACGCGAGCCTCGTCAGCCATCTCGGTCCGCACCGTATGCGCCACGACCTGCGCGGTGTACAGGGCGTGTTCGGTCAAATCGGGATAGCGCCATGCGAATTGCGCGTCGTCATAGTCATCGAAGACCAAGTTGCTCGAAGTGCCGTCCTCATAGACGACGAGTTCGCCAAACCGATGGGACGCTGCGTAGCGTTGCATGAATGGCCGGGAAAACACCTCAAGCGTACGATCGTAGCGCGCCCGGAAATCGATTGAACTGGTGATGGTGGCCGACACCGGCAAGATCACGCCATCGGGCACAGCCTTATCACGAATCAGAGAATCGTTGATCAAGAAACGATGGATCCGACCATTGCCGTCGCGCATGGGATGGATGTACACAAAAGCGAAAGCAAGCGCGGCTGCCCGAGCCAGCGGCTCGGCGCCCCGTGTCGCCAGCTCGAATGCCTTCAGACCCTCGAGCAATTGCGGTATCTGCTCAAATTGCGGCGCGATGTAATGCACGATGTCCTCACGCATCGTCGCCTGTCCCACGAAGACCGGTGAGCGCCGCAGGCCCAGTCCGACAGCATCATCGCCCAGGATCCCGGCTTGCAACGTGCGCAGGCTGGCGTTGCTCAATGGATCGTCGATATGGCCGCAGTACTTGCCGATCACGTGGGCAAACCGCTGGATCCTGTCGGACTTGTCTGCCTCTTTCTCGATCAGAAAGCTCGCCCGTGACTCCTTGAAGGTCAGCCAGCTGGCCGTGCGGATCAGAATGTCGGCACCAAAGGTCTGGTTCAACTCGCGCAGTGCAGCATCCACGTCAAATTGCAGTGCTAGCTGTACGGTCTCGGTGCGCCGAATCAGGGGGCAGAACGCCGTCACACCGGGCAGATTGTCGTTGATGCGCCAGCGCCGCACCCGCAGCGGCTCAACGCGGGTCAGATAGTGCTGCGAAGAAATGGCATCGACGTAGCCACCGTTGGTGACATCCGGCACATCCAGATGCTGCCCGGTCAGCCACTCATACAGAAATCCCGTGCGGCGGGCGTACTGGCCAAAAGGGGCTTGCCGACACCAGACTTCCACCGGCGCGGCACCCACAGCTGCAAACAGGCGGGAAAAAAACTCAAGGTGAATTTCTTCGTACTTGAGCCCAAATTCGAAATGCCCTGCGAAGTCGTCCGCCGGCTGGTAGCTGGCAGGGTACTTGTTCTCGACGTGTCCGTTAGCCTCGCGACTCCTGCGCGTCGTACCGATCACCGATTCGACACGCAGGGGTTGTGCCAGCGCGATTGCGTAGCGATCAGCGAGAGCCTTGAAACCTACTTGCATCGTCGAATTCTCTAATGAGCGTTAAAAAATGATAACTTTCAGAGGATTGTAGGTGAAAACAATAATCTGATAGCTGCAAAAACGCTAACCTTTACTCGAATTCGATAACTATCTAGCTATTCAGGTCGAAAATGATAAAAACCGTGGATTCTGTTCGACACCTGCATGAAGACAGTCAGATACTTCGCAAAATGACCTATTTACCAGTCGTTTGTGACTACATTACGGCCGAGTCACAAGTTGTCAATCATCACGTGGATGCGTAAGCTACAGGCATGAACCAGCCATCAATATCTTCGCCCGGCATTCGGGGCCCAGCCGATCATGACATTCGAAATCAGATTGTCGCGGCGGCCAACGAGCATTTCAGCCAGTACGGTTACAGCAAAACCACGGTTTCCGATCTGGCCAAGGCCATCGGGTTTTCCAAGGCTTATATCTACAAGTTCTTTGATTCCAAGCAGGCCATCGGTGAGGCCATCTGCGCAAATTGCCTGGCGGAAATTGTTGCGGCGGTTGAGCAGGCGATGAATGTCGATGGGATTTCGTCGACGGAGCGATTTCGACGCTTGGTCAAAACCTTGATCTCCACAGGTGTCAGCCTGTTCTTCAATGACCGAAAACTTTATGACATCGCAGCGTTTGCGGCGTCAGAAAGCTGGCCAAGTTCACAGGTTTACGACGCCCGGATCAAACGCTTCGTTTTGCAGATTGTGCGTGAAGGACGGGAAAGCGGCGAATTCGAACGTAAAACGCCATTGGATGAGACGGTGGACTCCATACATCTTGCGCTGCGGCCTTTCGTCAACCCTTTGCTGCTGCAATACAATCTCGACTTCGTTGAGACGGCCCCCACGCTCACCTCTAACCTGATATTGCGTAGCCTCATGCCCTGATTCTGGGCTGAGCATTGCGCGCAGCCTGGAAGCCAGGCAATCCCTATCGAATCTCGGTCTCAGCTCTTGCAATGAGCTAGCGAACGGTAAAACTTCGGCTGAATAGTGACTATTGACATAAAGCGTCACATGAATAAACATGGCGCATCAGCTTTAAAGGATCGCCATGATTCAGCGTCGCCGTTTGTCGTACGCCTTTCCCAAGAGCAGGTTGCTACTGGTTCGTTCCCGCGTGGATGGTCCATCTGAGTGCCCCACACTTGAGCTAAAAGGTGGGACTTGCTTGCGGCTATAACTTTGGATACGTCGTGCAGGCGGTTCGTTACACGTGTCTGGTGCAGGAAATCCCAACTATTGATGTGGTGCGCCACATCGATGCGCTGGGCGTAGACCCTGCGCTCGCCTTGAACGCGCTTGCCGACAGTTTGCCTCCGGCGGTCGGGACGAGCTTCACCGAACCTGCCGCTCTCGGTTCTGCAGCCTGGATGATAGATCTACCGCAGCCAGCCGTTATTGGTGAGTGGTTTCTTATCAACTCTTTCAGTCAAGAGGCTCAGGAGGGTTACTCGTTACAGGATATGGAAGTATGCGGCGAGCGCGGTCGTCGGGTCCTTTGGGTGCGCCAGACTGTGGAAGTTTTTACTTGATACCAACGTTCTAAAACCAATAACAAAACTATTTTTGCTGGTTCCTTCCGGTAATAACGAAGAGTTTTAATAATGAAAAAAACTTTGCTCAAGAGTCCACTCGGATTTGCTGTCGTGCTTGCTTCTTCCAATGTTTTAGCGAGCGGTTTTGCGCTCAATGAACAAAGCATCAGTGGGATGGGTTCCGGGTTTGCCGGGCGTTCTTCTTCCGCTGAGGATGCGAGCACGGTTTTCGGCAATCCCGCGGGTATGGCTCGCTTGAAAAGCGAGCAGGTCAGCGTGGGGGGCGCGACGCTTTTCGCGAAGTCAGATATAAGCCATACGCGCAGTACATTTGGCGGTCAGGAAGACGGCGACATGGTGCCAACGACCACTGTACCTATGGGGTACTACGTCAAGCCTATTGATGAGCATTGGGCATTCGGTGTGGGTTTCTATGTGCCGTTTGGTCTGATGACCGATTACGGCAGCGGTTTTGCTGGCCGATACTATGCCAACAAAAGTGAAGTCACGACCCTTACGTTTCAGCCCACCGTCAGCTATGCCTTTAACGATAGAGTTTCAATCGGGTTCGGTCCCACCATCAACCGTATCAGCGGTGAACTGTCTGGAATGGTGCCCAATCCGCTTAGCCCTGGTCGCAATGACGGCAAACTTAAAAGCACTGGCGATGACACGGCGCTCGGTTTCAACGTCGGTATTTTGGTGCAGGCAACAGACCGAACCCGTCTGGGGATGACCTACCATTCCAAGGTTAGCTACCGTCTGGATGCCAAGACCAAGGTTACCGACGGTCTCTTTAGCGTGCTAGGGGTGAGTGGTCGCAGCTATGACGCTTCGTTGGATGTGGATACTCCAGAATCAGTGGACATGTCGTTGACTCATCAACTCAATGATGACTGGACCTTATACGCGGGGAGTACCTGGACTCGGTGGAGCCGCTTCAAAGAATTGACCAGCAAGACTCAGGGGTTACCTCCTTTATTGAGTGCTCAACTGGGTTCCGTCACCGAAGAGCAGAACTGGCGTGATACATGGGCTCACGCTATCGGCGCGGCGTATAAGCTAAATGATCAGTGGGTGCTTCGTGCTGGCTTGTCGGTTGATCAGGCGCCCACCAATAACATCGATCGAGGGCCACGCATTCCTACGGGCGACCGGAAGGTGCTTAGCGTAGGAACAGGCTGGACCCCGGTAGACAATGTCACGATCGATGTCGCTTATTCTTATCTGTGGGAAGAGAGTGTTCAGATCAACCACGTCTCTGCGACCAGGGGCGCCTATAGTTCCAAGTATAAGAACAGTGCGAGCGGTCTTGGAGCATCTGTCAGTTATCGATTCTGATCTGCTGCTGTTCCACACACCGGCCGGAAGTACGGCGTTGCTTCCGGTCGTCTAGAGCATTCCCCAATATTTAACCGTCGGGAAAAGCTCTGCTTTATCACGCGCTCAGACGCCCATCACGTGCTCCATAAGCCCTTGGTGAAACCGACGAGGCGTGGCCCAGGTCAGGACGCTGATGGCCTTGTTGCCGAAACCGGGCACCACACTCATTCGTCCCGCTTGCAGCGCGCGGATTCCTGCTTGTACGACGGGCTGGGGTTGCATCATCACCCTTTTCAGAGTGGGTGTGATCGTTTGGTTGGCGCTTGTTGCAAAGCCAGTGTCAGACATGCCTGGGCAGAGCGCCGTGACGATGACACCGTCACCTTTGAGTTCGCGATGAAGCGCATCGGAGAATCTCAGCACATAAGCCTTGGCGGCGGAGTAAACGGCAAAATTTTTGACGCCTTGGTAAGACAGCAGGCTGGCAACCATCAAAATATGTCCTTTGCGCCGGGCTCGCATATCTTCAGCAAAGAGGCGGGTCATCGCGGTCAGGCTGGCAACATCCAAGTCGATTATGGCCAGGGAGCTTTCCAGGGGTTCGTCCAGGAACGCTCCTTGCAGGCCGTGACCCGCGTTATTGATCAATACATCGACGACAATATTGCGATCATGCAGATACCGATGTAGATCGATAATCGCATTAATCGAGGACAGGTCTGCCTGTTGTACCAACACATCAATGCCGTAACGCTGGCGCAATTCATCCGCGAGCGTTTCCAGCTCATTCAGCCTGCGCGCCACCAGGATCAACGATCTTCCTTGTGCTGCATACTGTCGTGAAAACTCTTTGCCGAAACCGCTTGATGCGCCGGTAATGAGTACCCAGGAATTCTCGCTCGACTTCATTGTAATGTTCTCCGGCTTGTTTCTATTGTGTGGTTCTGCAACAGGCTCGCTCATCGAGTCGCCACAGGCTGGGTTTCAGGAGGTTGCCAGCCACCGCCCAGCGCTCTGAACGCCGCGACCGCAGCCCGAGCCGATTCTGTCTGGGCTTGCGCCCGGGCATCGGAAACTTGCAGCAGGGTCTCATCGGCGTGCAGAACATCGATCAGGCTGGCTGTACCCTTTTCATAGGCGGTGAACGACGATTGGCGAGCCTGTGTCAGAGAGTTCTCTCCAGTGGTGAGGGTGGTTGCTTGAACCTCCCGATTCACCAGCGCGGATAAGGCGTTTTCGACATCCTCGGTGGCGCGTAGCACAGACTGGCGGTAAGCGGCCAGGGCTTCGGCTTCCTGCCCCTTGGCTTGGTCAATCTGGGCATTTATGCGACCGAAGTCGAAGAGCCTCCAGCGCAAACCCAATACGCCTGCCGACTGGCTGGCACCACCGGAAAAAAGGTTGCCGCTGGACACGGCCGTTGCACTGCCCAGCAATGCGCTAAGTGAAAATTTCGGGTAGTACTCAGCGGTTGCCTCCCCGATGCGTGCATTGGAGGCCGCAAGGCGGCGCTCAGCCACAATGAGATCTGGCCGGCGGCGCAGCAAATCGGCGGGTGTTCCCGTGGCTTTTGGCTGTGGCGCCAGAGGAATGTTGCCCTTACTCGCCAATTGCGTTCGATGTGTGCCTGGTGGCGTGCCGAGGATGACATCCAGCGCATTCATGGCGGCGTCCAGACCGGTTTGCAGGGCCGGTACTGTCGCTTGGACTTGCGACAGCGCGCCCTCCGTCTGGCGAACCTCATAGCTGGCGGCGAGCCCTTTGCCATAGAGCAGCTGGACTTTCTCTAATAGCGCCTCCTGCGTTTTGACTTGTCGATTTGCTATGTCCAGTCGGGCCTGTAATCCCCGGACAGTGATGTAGATATCAGCAGTCTGCGCAGCGATGGCCAGGCCTGTGGCAGCAACTCCAGCCTCGGAGGCTTGGTACTCGGCCAGTGCGGCCTCCCGTCCGCGCCGCAGTCCGCCAAAAACATCCACCTCCCAGCTCGCATCCAGGTTGAGCTCGTAGGAGCTTCCGTACCGATCAAAGCCAGGTGTTGAATTCAACACTTGGCCGAGTGGCGTCTCGATTGACTGATAGGAGCGCGCAGCCTGACCACTGATGTTTCCCGAGGGCAGTAACGCGGCATTTGCGGCGCCTAGTCCTGCCCGCGCTTGTGTGACTCGCGCCGCCGCTTGTGCCAGGTCCAGGTTCTGCTCAAGTGCTTTAGAGACGAATTCGGCTAGCTGTGGATCACCAAAGCCTTTCCACCACGCTACAAGACTGGCCTGCGTCGCACCACGCCTTTGTTCAACAGAGGCCTGACCCATATATCGGTCGGAAAGCGGCGCGTTCGGACGCTGATAGTCCGGACCGACCGCGCAACCGGCTATCAAGCTGGCGCTCACCAAAAGAACGATGGGGCGAAGGGAGGGCATTGAGATTCCTTGAATCGAATGTTGTGTGTGACCATAATACGGTATGGTCACTATCTGTCAATTGACGCTATTGAGCCAAGTTGAAAATGACTGATAACCAACACTCATCCCGCTTGCGTGGACCGTCGGAACACGGTGTCCGTGATCAGATTGTCGAGGCGGCTACCGGGCACTTCGGATGTTACGGTTATGAAAAGACCACGGTGTCCAATCTCGCCAGATCCATCGGTTTTTCCAAGGCCTATATCTACAGGTTTTTCCATTCCAAGCAGGCAATCGGAGAGGTGATCTGTGCGAATCGGCTTGCCGACGTTATGGGGGCTGTCGACGCGGCGGTGTTGGGTGCGTCGACGGCTTCCGACAAGCTGAGCGCCCTATTCTATGGGCTTGAAGCGGCTGGCAACGATCTGTTCTTCCATGATCGTAAACTCTACGATGTTGCTGCCGTTGCCGCGCGGGAGCGGTGGCCGTCGATAGTCAGGCATGAGGAGTGTCTTCGGGAGCTTGTCACACACATCATTCTTGCAGGACGGGAGGCGGGGGAGTTCGAGCGCAAAACACCGCTTGATGAGGTGGTCAGCGGCATCTATCTGGTGATGCAGCCTTATATCAATCCGGTGCTATTGCAATACAACCAGCAGGTCGCTCAGGAGGGTGCGGGGCATCTTTCTGAACTGATATTGCGTAGTTTGATCCCCTGAGCATGTGACCATTGACAAAAAGGGTCACAGGTCTAAAAATATGGCTTCCTTCTTATTATTGAATCAAGGGAATCTATGCGCCGGCTTCGACCTGCCCCTATTGCTGCTTGCTTGCTGCCTCTTGTCCTGACGGCGTGTGGTAACTCATCCACCGCTGAAGATCCGCGCACGCAAGCCCCTCTGGTGAGGTCCGCAGCGGTTCAGGTTTCTTCCGATATCTCGCGTTCTTTCACTGGCGTTGTAGCTGCCCGTATTCAGGGCGATTTAGGGTTTCGGGTTTCAGGCAAGGTACTTGAGCGTCTGGTTGACACCGGCCAGACCGTCAAGCGTGGCCAGCCGCTCATGCGCCTGGACCCCATTGACCTGGGGTTGCAAGCACGGGCACAACAAGAGTCGGTCATTGCCGCGAGAGCCCGAGCCAAGCAGACCGCGGATGACGAGGCGCGATATCGTGATCTGGTCGCTGCAGGCGCGATCTCTGCATCGGCCTATGACCAGATTAAAGCGTCGGCAGATACCGCAAAGGCGCAACTTGGCGCCGCGCAAGCGCAGGCGGATGTGGCACGCAATGCTTCTGGTTATGCGGTGCTGGTTGCGGATACCGACGGCGTCGTAGTGGAAACGCTTGCCGAGCCAGGTCAAGTCGTCAGCCCGGGGCAACCTGTGGTTCGGCTGGCGAGGGCAGGGCAGCGCGAAGCCATCGTGCACCTGCCCGAGACATTGCGCCCGGCAGCAGGGTCCACCGCCCAGGCGACACTTTATGGCAACACCACTGGTGCTGTTACTGCAAAGCTCAGGCTGCTTTCAGACTCGGCGGACCGTATGACGCGCACCTTCGAGGCGCGGTATGTGCTGGAAGGGGCGCTGGGGAATGCGCCGATTGGTTCCACCGTCACGCTGCGGATTGCTGAAGGCTCAGCGCAGGGGCAGGCGTTGCAAGTCCCTATCGCGGCTGTTTTTGATCCAGGTAAGAGCACGGGCGTGTGGGTCATCGCCGGTACACCGGCGAAAGTGACCTGGCGACCTGTTCAGGTCCTGGGCTTGAGCGACGACTCAGCACGGGTCGCCGGCGACCTCAAGGAGGGCGAGCCTATTGTGGCCTTGGGCGCACATCTGCTGCGCGAGGGTGAGGAGGTGAGGCTGGCTCAACAGGGTGACGTCAAGGTCGCGGGGAGTCATCCATGAGCGAGGGCCGTTTCAATCTTTCGGCGATCGCAGTACGCGAGCGCTCAATCACGGTATTTTTGATCTTCCTGATTGCCGTTGCGGGCATCTTGTCGTTCTTCCAGTTGGGGCGCGCGGAGGATCCTCCATTCACGGTCAAGCAGTTGACAGTCATCACTGCGTGGCCGGGGGCTACTGCGCAGGAGATGCAGGATCAGGTCGCAGAGCCACTTGAAAAACGTCTGCAAGAACTGAAGTGGTACGATCGCTCGGAAACCTACACCCGTCCTGGCCTGGCGTTCACGATGGTGTCATTGCTTGATAGCACGCCGCCGTCGCAGGTGCAGGAGGAGTTCTATCAGGCGCGTAAAAAGCTCGATGATGAGGCCATCAAACTGCCGGCGGGTGTCATCGGGCCGATGGTCAACGACGAGTTTTCGGACGTGACATTCGCCCTTTTTGCCCTGAAAGCCAAAGGTGAGCCACAGCGACTGTTGGTACGTGATGCTGAGTCGTTGCGTCAGCGCCTGTTGCACGTGCCGGGTGTGAAGAAGGTCAATATTATCGGGGAGCAGCCCGAACGTATTTTTGTCTCCTTTTCCCATGATCGCCTGGCCACTTTGGGCGTATCCCCTCAGGACATCTTTGCCGCGCTGAACAATCAGAATGTGCTCACGCCCGCCGGCTCGATCGAAACGCAGGGGCCCCAGGTATTCCTCCGTCTGGATGGCGCCTTCGATAAGCTGCAGAAGATTCGGGATACCCCCGTTACGCTCCAGGGACGCACGCTCAAACTGTCTGACGTGGCGACGATTGAACGTGGGTATGAAGACCCCAAAACCTTTCTCGTACGCAACAACGGTGAAGATGCCTTGTTGTTGGGGATCGTGATGCGTGAGGGCTGGAACGGCCTGGATCTGGGCAAGGCGCTGGACGCGGAGACGGTCAAGATCAATGAAAGCATGCCGCTGGGCATGGCGCTTTCCAAAGTCACCGATCAATCGGTGAATATCGACTCGGCCGTCGGCGAGTTCATGATCAAGTTTTTCGTCGCACTGCTCGTGGTGATGCTGGTGTGCTTTCTCAGCATGGGCTGGCGTGTAGGCGTTGTCGTGGCGGCTGCTGTACCGTTGACGCTGGCTGTGGTGTTTGTGGTGATGGAGGCCACGGGGAAGAATTTTGACCGTATTACCCTTGGCTCGTTGATTCTGGCGCTCGGCCTGCTGGTGGACGACGCCATCATCGCTATCGAAATGATGGTGGTGAAAATGGAAGAGGGCTACGACCGCATCAAGGCGTCCGCGTACGCCTGGAGTCATACAGCCGCGCCGATGCTGTCCGGTACCCTGGTGACGGCGATCGGCTTTATGCCCAATGGCTTCGCGCAGTCGACGGCAGGCGAGTACACCAGCAACATGTTCTGGATTGTCGGCATCGCCCTCATAGCCTCCTGGGTGGTTGCCGTATTCTTTACCCCGTATCTTGGCGTGAAGATGTTGCCCAACATCAAGACGGTTGAAGGTGGTCACGCCGCCATCTACAACACCCGGCACTACAACCGCTTCCGACGGGTGTTGACGCAGGTCATTGCGCGCAAATGGCTGGTGGCCGGTACCGTCATCGCTTTGTTTGTCGTGTCGATCCTGGGCATGGGCCTGGTCAAGAAGCAGTTCTTCCCGACCTCGGACCGCCCTGAGGTATTGATTGAAGTGCAAATGCCCTATGGAACCTCCATTGAGCAGACCAGCGCCACCACCGCCAAGATAGAGGCCTGGCTGCAAAAGCAGGATGAGGCAAAAATCGTCACGGCCTATATCGGGCAAGGTGCGCCGCGTTTCTATCTGGCGATGGCGCCGGAACTGCCTGATCCGTCATTCGCGAAAATCGTGGTGCTGACGGACAGCCAGGAGGCCCGTGAAGTCCTCAAGTTCCGTATCCGTGAAGCAGCTGCCGAGGGCCTCGCGCCGGAAGCACGGGTCAGGGTCACCCAACTGGTGTTTGGTCCGTACTCGCCATTTCCGGTTGCCTACCGGGTGATGGGGCCTGACCCCATAAAGCTCCGCGAAATCGCCGGCCAGGTGCAGGACGTGTTGCAGGCCAGTCCGATGATGAGAACCGTCAACACTGACTGGGGCCCGCTGACGCCGACGTTGCATTTTACTTTGGACCAGGATCGCTTGCAGGCAGTGGGATTGACGTCAAGCGCGGTTGCGCAGCAACTGCAATTCCTGCTGGCGGGCGTACCCATCACGGCGGTGCGTGAGGACATTCGGTCGGTGCAGGTGATCGGGCGTGCGGCAGGCGATATCCGCCTCGATCCCGCCAGAATCGAAGGCTTCACCCTGGTAGGTACGGCGGGTCAGCGGATTCCATTGTCCCAGGTAGGGGAGGTCGATGTACGCATGGAGGATCCGATCCTTCGCCGTCGTGACCGTACACCAACCATCACCGTACGAGGCGATATTGCCGAGGATCTGCAGCCGCCGGATGTTTCGAGCGCGATAGTGAAGGAGCTGCAGCCAATCATCGACAAACTGCCGGATGGGTATCGGATCGAGCAAGCGGGTGCAATCGAGGAGTCGGGCAAGGCCGGTACAGCAATGTTGCCGCTATTCCCGATCATGATTGCCATGACCCTGCTGGTCATCATTCTTCAGGTCCGCTCAATCTCGGCGATGATCATGGTGTTCCTCACCTCACCGCTGGGGTTGATTGGTGTCGTGCCGACATTGCTGATCTTCCAGCAACCCTTTGGTATCAACGCTCTGGTCGGTCTGATCGCCCTCTCAGGCATTCTGATGCGCAATACGCTGATTCTGATTGGGCAAATCCACCACAACGCTCAAGAAGGACTGGATCCTTTTCATGCGGTAGTCGAAGCCACGGTACAACGGGCCCGCCCGGTATTGCTGACAGCGATGGCAGCAATACTGGCGTTCATCCCCCTGACCCATTCCGTCTTCTGGGGGACCCTGGCCTACACACTGATCGGAGGTACGTTTGTCGGAACCATTATGACGCTGGTATTCCTGCCAGCGATGTACTCCATCTGGTTCAAGATCCGCCCAGAGCAGAAGAGCGAAACTCATACAGCGACGCTGACATAAGCGTTTGATCCTGGGGGAGAGGGTGACACCAGAATTCCCATCCCCCAATTGCACGCAGAGCATTGCGCCTTAATCGTTACTTCAGAAGTGCAAGGACACAAGACCATTCGAAAAGCTAGCCGCTCAGAAAAACAATGCTCCATCCAGCGTGTGGGGCGGTAGGCTTTTCTCAAAAGCCAGAAACGACAAGGCCCTGAATAATCAGGGCCTTGTCATATAAAGGTGGCGGAGGCGATGGGATTCGAATTTATCCTGGATGTCAGGCCTCTTGCTGGACTGTTATCCGAATCGGGCCCAAATAGTTCGCCCGTTTCTGCGTGGAGCCGGCTGGGATTGTCGACGAGAATTCGCTTATGGAGCGATTCGTCTGGAGCCCACCTTACAAGTTGGTTTACTACGACCCCATCATCGATAGGTATGCTCGACACAAGAGCACATGCTCGGTAAGTATCTGGTAAGGCGCCTCGTCCTAAAGTTGTATCTCATCCCAACCGAGGTCACCGCGAGTACCTCGTCAAGTTGATGAAATTCAGCGCACTCTCCACCTCTGTGGTCGGGAGTGACCCGCTTCGGCTTAAAAGGAAGGCTAATGTCCAAACTACTCCTGTTGTTTTCACTTGCCCTGGTTGTAACGGGTTGCGCGAACATCCCAAGAAGCGAAATGTCGGAGTCTGTGTTTTCGTCGCTGGATTGTCCTGCAATCGTCAATCAATTGGATCAGGCACGCGCTACTCGTGAGAATGCAGCTCAAGCGAGGCGTGGTTCTTGGAAGGTCATCATTCCCATCGCTATTGGCGTGCGTTACTTCAACGCGGCAAGTGTCGAGAATGAGGCTGATAAAAGGGTAGTTCTGCTGGTTGAGGAACAACGGGCAAAGAAATGCACTCAGGTCTCTGATTTAACTAAAAATGCGCTACCTGCAAGAGATCGAAAAATGGCACCGATATCCGTTGTGTCGTTCCCGTCTCCTCATGATTGGCCTATTTGGGTAGCCCAGGAACTCGGCTATTTTAGCCGCAGCGGAATAACCGTTTCACTGACCCCAACCCCTGATTCGAAATTTCAGCTAGCCGGACTCATTGAAGGAGATTTCGACATCGCGATGACTGGCATCGACAATGTTATTGCCTATACAGAAGGGCAAGGTGAAGTCCGTACGCAGCGCAACGCGGATTTGTTCGCCTTCATGGGCGCCAGCAACAAAGGCTTCCTCCGGCTGGTGACCTCGCCGGAGATAAAAAAATACGCCGACCTCAAAGGCAAACAACTGTCAGTGGATGCTCAAACCACAGGCTACTCATTCGTGCTCCGCAAGTTATTGAAGGAAGGCGGCCTAGGGGCGGCGGATGTAGAGTTTGTCAGCGTGGGTGGGTTGCGTCAGCGTTACCAGACATTAGTTGAACATAAATATGCCGGCACGCTTCTTATCTCGCCATTACATGCGGCCGCTCAACAAAAGGGCTTCAATGTACTTGCCAATGTGGAAGACGTACTGGGCCACTATCAAGCATCGGTCGGTGCTGCGCGCCGCGATTGGGCGAAACACAATCACGTCGAATTAGTCGGCTACATTCGCGCGTATATGCAGGCTGTCGAGTGGCTCCGTAACCCAACAAACAGGGCCGAAGCAATAGCGATCCTGAGTAAAAATATGCCGAACTTATCAGGAACCATGGTTGGCCAAACCTATGAAATGCTGTTGGTCCAGCAAGATGGACTTGATCCACGTGCTGAATTGGATATTTCGGGAGTTGAGACTGTTCTCGCATTACGCAGTGAGTATGGAAAACCGCAAAAAATTCTAAGTTACGCTGGAAAGTACTACGATCTACAGTATCACGCAGAGGCAACTGAATCGCTGAGGTAACCGGAAAGCTGATCCGGCCTCCTTCGAGCTGGCTGATCAGCTTTCCGATCGACACAAGCAAACGATCAGGCCAGGCTCCGCTCTTCGGGCAGAAAGTGTCCATCGGTGCGCCCGCGCAATCTCTTGGCAAATAGTCAGGCCTAATCCGGCACCATGGTCGCGTCGATGAGCGCCGCGCCAGAAACGAGTAAATACCTGCGATAGCTGCTCTGGCCTCACACCAGCGCCCCAATCACGTACAGTCAGGGAGTTTTCATCAAGCGCTAAATGGACTTCAGTGCCCGGCGGTGCATGCTGGATAGCATTCTCAAGCAGGTTTTTCAGTAGCGTAAACAGGGCGCTGCGGTCGGCCTGCCATAAGCACAGCGTAGTAGTACTGTTTACCAGAATGAGGCGGACGCCCGCTGCGTCGGCCATACGTCGCAGATAAAAGATGGCCTCGTTTGCAACATCCAGGGTATTAACGGCTGCAAGGCTGTAATTTTGTACCTCACTGGCTTCGGCCAAAAGCAACAGTTGTTGAACCTGCCGCGTCATGTGGGCGACATCGCTGAGCAGTGAACGGCGACCTTCGCTCTGCTCCATCAATTCGATTTGTGCGCATATCAGTGCCAGAGGCGTTTTCAGTTCATGTGCAGCGGTTGCCAGAAAATCCTGTTGTACACGGTACCCATGTTCCAAGCGCTCAAGCGTACGGTTAAAGCTGGCCACCAGCGGTGCTATTTCGGATGGCACAGTTTTGACCTCTAATCTGGAATGCAGAGACCGAGGGGAAATTGCGGCCGCAGACTCCGATATCTCACGTAAAGGTTTAAGCGTGTAGCCCAGCGTAACGTATGCGCAGCCGCCGAATACAAAAAGCAATACCAGGCTGAAGAGGACAATGCCAGCCCCCATGAACGGCCAGGCGAACCCGACATGGAGCAGCTCCATCAATCTCTTACTGGCCGCAAACTGCAAGTACCAGGTTCTGCCGTCATGCTCGACAGAGGACGTTGCAGCGTACATCAGCAGGCCTTCACGCTCGAAGTTGAATGCTCCGCTCTCTGATCGGGCAATGCCTATGTTAGAAGGCCAGAATTTATCCTCAGTGGACGTCAATCTCACATTCGCAGCGGAATCCAGCACTCGGTAGCCGATTTCCTGGCCCAGGCTTTTATAGCTCCAGATTCGATTGTCCTGGCTGCTATCGAACCCGATAGGCGTGCCAGCGCTATCAAACTGAAGTTTGCTTGCCAATTCATGAGTACGCTCGGTCACATCCGCGGTCAGGAAAACATCGCTTTCTGAAACGATCAGGGCGAGTGCCGCTGACGCGATCAGGAGGATGCTCAACAGCACTCCCGCGACATAGGCAAGCAGCATTTTGAAGCTAATACTATGGCGCCACATCGCATTGGCGTAGCGCATATCCAAGACCTCGCAAATTAACAATTCGTTGAGGGCAGCCGATGGATATCAGTTTGCGGCGAATTCGATGGAGCGCCACATCCAGAGCATTCGGTGTCACGGCGTCACCTAGTCCCCATGCGGCAGCCTCAATTGCATTACGACGGACGAGCTCCCCTGGCTTGCGAAGTAACAGCAACATGATCTGCATTTCCGCAGGCGCCAGGGCGATGCTTGCATCGGCATTGCACATCATGCCCGTATCGGGTTGCACACTGAGTTCGCCGTGGGAAGGCGCCAAGGGGCGGTGTTCGGCAGGTCGACGCAGAAGTGCTCGCACTCGAGCCACCATTTCGTCCATCGCGAATGGCTTGGGTAGATAATCATCGGCGCCAGCGTCCAGCCCCTCGACCCGGTCGTGCAGCGCATCTCTTGCCGTCAGGACAAGGCAGGGGAGCCCCATTCCCGCGTCGCGCAAGCGCCGCAGCAAAATCAGCCCATCCCCGTCCGGCAAACCTCGATCAAGAACCAGCGCTTGATAAGGAAGCTGCTGGAGGGCCGCCCACGCATTGTCGACGCGGCTAATGACATCAACGGCAATTCCAGAGGCCGTCAAGCCTTTGCAAATAAGATGTGCCAGGCGTTCGTGGTCTTCGACCAAAAGAATACGACTCATAAGAACAGGCACACATAGTCGACCCGCGAAATGATTTTCGCAGAACGGTCCGGAACGGGCAGGCATTTCAATAGAGCGCACAGGCTAGACATCTTGACGTTACTCAATGCGAAACAATGATCAGCTGGGCGATTGGCTACAGTGAATGGAGCCTCACGAATCGCCAAGCTGCAAACTCCGTTATCCTCGGCTGTTTTCTCTTACTGGCCCCTTACTGACTCATCCGGATTTGGGGCGCACTGAACAACTGCGCTTGATGCGGCCTGTGTGGCGTATCGGTAACCTTCACCCAGGCGTCCGACCTCTTTTATTCCTCCGATCAGCACACCTCGCCGGAGCCGCTACAAGGCAAGATCTCATGAGCTCGCCATTCCTTGATGAGCTGGCGTCGGTTACGACTGTAGCGCTCGGCAAGCACTTCCAGTTTTGCGATGTCATCCATAGCTATCACGCGGAACCGGTTGTCCGCTTCACACCACGCCGACAGGAAGCGCTTTGCGTCGATAAAGCCCAGCATGATCGGCCAGACAATTTGTTTATCTGCAGGTGCGTGGGTTATCGACAAGGTGATAAGCAGTTTGCGCTGGTCGCGCAATGCGAACCGGACTTCACTCAGGTCGATTGAAGTGGAAAGGTTGGAGTGGGCGCCCACGTAGAATGTTTCGTCGTCAAAGGTGTGACGCATATCCAGAGGCAACACGGCGTTAATTTTGGCCAGCGCGTTCTTTACCGCGAAGGCAAATTTATCGTCTGTCTGACGACTGACCCACTGGGCACCGACTACAAGCGCCTGTATTTCTTCTTCTGTAAATGCCAGCGGGGGTAACAGAAAGCCAGGTTTCAAAATATAACCCAAGCCCGGCTCACCCTCGATGTCGGCGCCCATCCCCTGCAAGGTCACCACATCGCGACGTATGGTGCGTAATGAAACGCCCAACTCCCGCGCAAGCGTCTGGCCCGACACCGTTCTACGATGTCGGCGCAGCACTTGCATTAGCTCAAACAAACGGTGACTCCTGGCCATGTCTACTCCATTGCGATGAGGCCTTTACCGCCGAGCTTACGGCCTTTCTCAAGCTCAGTGATAAGCCGAGTCGCCTCGGACATCGACACGGTTTCTGCTACCCGGACGTTGTAGCGCCTCTCACTGGCAGCCTTGGCAAGCTGATCCAATATCTCGGCGCGCGGTGAGCCGATAATAATTTTGAGTCTGCGATCAAAAAAAGCGCGGACAAACTTACCTGGGCCAGGGTTTAGATCAAGAAATACGCCGCCCGATTTCAGTGTCGCAACGCCTTCAGATATCGGCAGCGTTGCCGCGGTGTCGTAAACCACGTCGAATCGAGTGGCAATAGTTGATAGCTGCATGTTCCGATAATCATAAACAGTGTCCATACCCAACGACTGTGCTCGCTGCATGTCCCTGTCGCTGCAACTGCCCGAGACGACGGCCCCCTGCATCAGAGCTATTTGTACAGCCGCTTCGCCTACGGCTCCGGCACATCCATTGACGAAGACATGCTGGCCGGCTCGCAGCCTGGCCTTGTCTATAAGGCCGTTCCAGGCGGTTATACCTGGAGTACCCAGGCAGGCGGCGTGCTCGAATGACACATCATCAGGCTTATGGGCTAAAAACGCCTCTTTTGTGATAACGGCTTGGCCAAACGCTCCGCTTTCTTTAAATCGGGCAAGTCCAAAAACCGCATCCCCGACCTTGAATCGCGTGACACCTGCGCCGACCGATATAACCCTGCCGGAGAAATCCATGCCCATCGCGCGAGGGAATTTCCTACCGGTAACGATCTTCATTTGCCCAGTCCGCAGCTTCCAGTCAATGGGATTGATCGCTGAAAACTTGACGCTGACACCGACCTGACCTTTGCCTGGGGCAGGCAGTTCGAAGTCCTGAACCTGCATGACCTCTGGCCCGCCATATCTGCTGTACTGAATGCGTTTCATGATGCGTCTCCAAACTCCGGCATACGATTGGGGTAGTCACCGGGCGGAATCTACAGAGCAAGGCGGTCAGTTTTTGTCACCATTCAATGAAATAGCGAGCAGGGCTCAGCAATGCGCGTTGAGTCCCTAGAGCGCATAGGGTTGGCGTCTTTGCAATCTTTGATCCTGGTTGGGCTGACGCTGCCCGCGAAGTGTTTTGGGTTCATAACAGTTATCTGATCTGCTCATGAATACTCTTGGCGCGTGCGCTGTAGCATGACTTCGCTAATAACTATCAGAGATCTATGAATGCGGATATCAGCCCTGCACGCCACTGTTGTCATGAGTTGCCTCTGGATTGGATCAGTGCTCGCCGCACCTCCGGCAGAAAAAGTCGTGCGTATTGCGCAACTGGTGATTGATCCTGCGCAACTGGCGGCCTATCACGCTGCAGTCAAAGAGGAAATGGCTGATTCCGTTCGTCTTGAGCCGGGAGTGCTGGCAATTTATTCGGTCGCGGAAAAAGAACACCCGAACCGGCTGCACTTCTTCGAGATCTATGCCGATGAAGCGGCGTATCGAAGCCATATTGCGTCCGCGCATTTTCAGAAGTATGTGACAACGACCCAGCCGATGATCCTGTCCAGAGTGCTGATTGAAACCGATCCGGTTCAACTCAGCGCCCAGCCCGGTCGATGATCGATCTAAGGGGCCGGTCGGTGCGCCGAACAATTTGGTCTTTCAATGGAGGAAGTGATGAAAAATGTGAAGGTCATGGCACTTGCAATCGCGGGCCTGGCGTTTTTTGCAGCAGGTAGTTGCCGGGTAATGGCATCAGAAGCCTTGTCTGCAACAGCCCCGGCCTACTATGTTGCCGAGTTTGAGGTCACCGATCCTGAGGGGATGAAGCCTTACAGTGCGCAGGTGGAGGCAACCTTCAAACCCTATGGTGGGCATTTCATCGTGCGTGGCGGCAAGACCATTTCGCTTGAAGGTTTAGCGCCAAAACGTCGCCGTGTTGTCATTGAGTTTGCCAGCGTCGAACAAGCCCGGGCTTGGTATAACTCGGCGGAGTACACCGAGCTGAGGAAAATCCGCCAGCGTTCAGCCAAGACAGATGTCTATTTGATCGAGGGGGTATCAGCGCAATAGTCAAGGGAGTAGCAAAATGCTGCGCGAGAACGCGAACGACCTACTGGTCTTCATTGCAGTGGCGCGAGAAAGAAGTTTCACCAAAGCGGCTTCACAACTACGAGTGTCTCAATCTGCGATGAGCCATACCATCAAGGCATTCGAAGAAAGATTAGGGATGAGGCTCCTAACCCGCACCACACGCAGTGTCACATTGACCGATGCCGGACAGGCGCTCTACGACAGCATGAACCCTCACTTCGAGGCCATGGAGGCCAATTTTCAGAGCTTGCTGGGCCTACGAGAAAAGCCCGCCGGCACCCTGCGGATCACTGCGGCAGACTTCAGCTTTCATACGGTGTTATGGCCAGTGCTGGAAACGTTTTTGGCGAGGTACCCGGACATCAACGTTGAGGTGAACTGTGACTATCGACTGGTCGACATCGTAGCCGACCGTTATGACGCAGGCGTCCGGTATGGCGACACGGTGGGAGAGGGGATGATCGCTACACGGATAGCCCCTGACATGCGCATGGCCGTCGTAGCGACGCCGGCCTACTTCGCGCTACATGTGCCGCCTGGAGAACCCGACGAACTTGTCAGCCATAACTGCATCAACATGCGATTCCCCACCCATGGCGGTATCTATACCTGGGAGTTCGAAAAAGAAGGCACTACCAAGAATATTCAAGTCAGTGGGCAGCTCGTCGTCAATGGCGTTTATCAGACACTCGATGCCTGCCGGAGCGGGGCGGGGTTGGGGTATTTGCCGGAAACACTGGTTCTGCAGCACATTGACAAGGGCGAGTTGATTCGGGTGCTGCAAGACTGGTGCCCGCCGTTCGCCGGATTCCACCTGTATTACCCCAGTCGCCTTCAATCCTCACCGGCGTTCAGCCTTTTGGTAGAAGCACTGCGCTATCCCCGGCGCCCCCAAGTGGGAGAAGACTGAATAGCTCCGCGCGGCATCCCTTTCAAACCATCAAACAGCCTGCCCGACGACACCTACAGACTATCCGGATCGCCAAAAAAACATTTTGACTTGG
>Ga0247805_1000430_pt1 | contig 21961 bp, 19 predicted proteins | sample UWRJL044104R1_FD_180930 | JGI IMG/M metagenome (GOLD analysis project Ga0247805, IMG submission 180930) | Plant litter microbial communities from Arlington Agricultural Research Station in Wisconsin, United States - UWRJ-L044-104R-1 | ecosystem: Environmental > Terrestrial > Plant litter >... | reverse complement strand
ATAGGGTATTCACTTCCAAAAAGCTACGACGGTAAATTAATTAGTTTGGTTGGACACATCAAAACAGAGGCTGTTGCTAATGGCTTTGCCGGACTGTGGTTAAGGTTAGATGCTGAAGATGGAAAGTCCTTAGGTTTAAAAAACATGGAGAAGGAGGGGGTCGTTGGGAGCTCTGATTGGAAAAAATATAGCATACAATTACCTTATAATAAGGATACAAGGACCATTCAAATTGGCGGATTATTGGTTGGTGATGGTAAAGCCTGGTTTGATGATCTGGAGCTTTTTATTGATGGTAAAAGCGTTAAAACTTTGGCGCCAACTGTACACTTTAAAGCAGAAGCAGATAATGAGTTCAGTCAAGGTTCTGGTATTTCAGAATTCACGCCTACCAAACAGCAAATCACTAATCTTGCAATCGGCGGACAATTTTGGGGATTTTTGAAATATCACCATTTCGCCATCGCCAAGGGAGATTACAATTGGGATGCGGAACTATTCAGATTTCTTCCGAAAGTTATTGTGGCAAAGAATAATAAGGAATTAAGCAAGGTATTAGGTGATTATTTAATGAAATTTCCTCAGCCAGATGTTTGTGAATCTTGCCATACTGAAAAGCTTACAGCTACTCAAAAACCTAATTACGGAGATTTAATGAATGGAAAAATCTTAGACTCCTCTATCACAACCAAGCTTACATACATTCTTGAGAACTCGAATATAAAAGAGAATTACTATGTTGCAATGAATCCAGGTGTAGGTAATCCGAGTTTCAAAAACGAAAGGGCTTACCTGGATATGAAGTATCCGGATGCAGGTTACCGTATCTTAAGTCTATATCGGTATTGGAATATAATAAATTACTATTTTCCTTATAAGAACCAAATTGATGGCGATTGGAATAAGACGATCTATGATTTTATTCCAGAATTTTTAGATGCTAAGGATGATGTAGCTTACCATGTTGCTGCGTTGAAACTTATTGCAAAAATCAGTGACACCCATGCCAATATATGGAATAGTAACGGTGTGTTAGATGGCTATAAGGGTAAAAACATTACACCATTCAAGGCTAAGTTCATTGAAGGTAAGTTAGTTGTGACCGGTTTCTATACAGATACTTTAGGAATTAAAAATGTAGTTAAAATTGGAGATCAGATTTTGACTATCAATGGGAAGAATGTTAATGATCTTGTTAAACAATTTTTACCAATGACTCCAGCTTCAAACTATGACACACAGTTGAGAGATCTACCTAATGCCTTCCTGTTGCGTACAAATAACCCTACAATCGCATTAAGCTTCAACAATGAGAAAGGTAGTTATGATTACAATGTACCAACAATAGGTATTCGACAATCCTATAAAAACATAGAATATACTAAATCAACTGGATACTATTTAGTAAATGAGCGGATTGGATATGTTTATCCTGGAAAATACAAAAATACAGACCTGACAGAGATTAAAAAGCTATTTCAGAATACAAAGGGTATAGTGATAGATATGCGCTGCTATCCAAGTGACTTTATGCCTTTCACTTTTGGAAATTACATTAAAAAGGATAAAACGCCTTTTGTAAAGTTTACTTCAGGAAACGTCAATAGTCCCGGGGTATTTGCAATGGGAGACAACCTAAGTAATGGAGGAGAGGAGGATTCATATAAAGGCAAAATAATCGTAATTGTGAACGCTGATAGCCAAAGTCAGGCGGAGTACACTACAATGGCATTTCAAAGTTCTCCAAATGTGAAAGTGCTTGGTAGTCAGACTGCGGGTGCTGATGGTAATGTTTCAACAATTATACTTCCTGGTGGAATTTCTTCCTGGATCTCCGGCATAGGCGTCTTTTACCCTGATGGTACACCAACGCAGAGAGTTGGTGTGAAGATTGACTATCCAATTAAACCAACCATCAAAGGCATTGTAGATGGTAAGGATGAATTGTTGGAGAAAGCCGTAGCATTATTAGAAAACAATAATTAAACTCTTATGAGATCGAAGCTACAACTCGTATTAACGAACCCCTGTACCCGGGAGTGGGATGACCTTCAACGTTCTGAAGGAGGACGTCATTGCGATAGCTGCAATAAACATATTGTAGACTTAAGTTTAAGATCTGATGCAGAGCTGATTAATTTCTTTAAGACTAAAAAAGATAATATTTGTGGCCGTTTGAGCTATAGTCAGCTAAATCGTGAACTGATATCGCAGTCTCGAAAACTTCACTGGCAATGGTTATTGCCGCTAGCTGTTGGAGCGATCATAGCTACTCCGGTTCAGGCACAAGACCTGAAGCTAGTTAGTTCATCAATAGATGAAGTTATTCCATCGCCTCCGGCCGCTGTTAGATTTGAAAACAGAATGCCCTTATCCAAGGATACCGTTTCTGGTAAAGTAATAGACGGCGTTACTGGTAAGCCATTGATAGGCGTAAAAATAAAAGAGAAGGGATTTGGAAATGTATTGGCGCAAACTGATAGTGTCGGAAGGTTTGAATTGGAAATTACAGAAGGAAACTTATCAACCATCTATACTTTTGAGTTGAACAGCTATTCTCGGGTTGACTGGAGGGTAACAGATGGAATGCTGGTCAAACTAATAAATTCGCAGACTATGCATTTAGGGGGGGTATCAATTGTATCCCTAAATTTTGGTCCGTTAATAATGATAACAGCTGGAAAGAAAAGTTGTAGTATTGACATGGCAAAGTTCAGTGAACTACCACAGGAATGGATAGAGAAAATAGAGATCCTCAAGGATGCAAGTGCTACGGCAGTATACGGTTCTAAAGCGGTAAACGGCGTAGTTTTAGTTGAAATTAAGAAAGCTTTCGCTAAGAAAATTGATTTCTCAAAGAAAGATTAGAAGCTAGTCTTTTTGACCTACGTCGACTTGTTAGATTTCATTAAGGTTTTTGGTAATTAATGGAACCTGCCTCCCCATCTTTTTCTGTATGATCTCAAAATGGTGTAGTTCGCTTTCGCTAACTAAAGAAATGGCATCACCTGGAATATCGGCACGACCAGTTCTTCCTATGCGGTGGATATAATCTTTGGGCGATCGAGGCAGTTCATAATTAATTACGAAAGGAAGAAAACTGATATCTATACCTCTTGCCATTAGGTCTGTGGCCACTAGTACCTTCAATTTCCCGGATTTAAAATGTGTTAAAGCATCCGTTCTTGCTCCCTGACTTTTTTTACTATGTACGGCTTTGGCATCAATATTATTTTTACGGAGTTTATTTACAATAATGTCTACCTGCTGAACCGAGGAAGCAAAAATCAATACTTGTTTCATTTTATGGTGATTGATCAAGTAACGTAAAAAAGGACCTTTCTTTTCTGCTGAAACAACATAGGCAACTTGCCTAATCAAATCTAGCGAAGGCTCCTCTGCCTCAATCTTTATCACAACGGGCGCATCCAGCATTAGCCCTTGAATTTGTTCCAGATCTTCACTTAGTGTTGCAGATAAGAGTATGTTTTGACGTTTCTTAGGTAAGAATGCTAGGATTTTATCTAATTCCTCTTTAAATCCGAGATTCAGTAATTTATCGGCTTCATCCAATACAAGGGTTTTTATGTCTGATAAGTGCACAGAATTTGAGCCTACCAATTCCAATAGTCTGCCAGGGGTCGCAACGAGTATATTAACTCCCTGTAAGGCCATCATCTGTGTATTAGCAGATACACCTCCATATACAGCCAGCGTTTTAATCCTTTCAGGAAGTGCTTTACTAAATGTTTTAAAGACTTCCTTTACCTGTTCTGCCAACTCACGGGTTGGAACAATAACAAGTACATCTGCATGACGATTCTTTTTAAGTACCAATCCTTGTAAATTCATTAGCAGGGGCAAAACATAACTAGCGGTTTTTCCAGAGCCAGTCTTAGCAATTCCTAAGACATCTTGAGCACTTAAAATAGCCGGTATTGCTAATTCTTGAATAGGTGTTGGGGTAGTGATACTTTGATCTTCAAGAATCTTTAAAAAGATTGGAGATAGGCCTAATGAACTAAAGGACATAATGGATTAATTTATAATCCACGAAGATACGAAATACCAAAAGATCTCTTCGGTAGATTGGTGTATTGTTTGAACTGCAAAAAAAGTACATTTATAGAGTTAATACTATCCCATGGAATCAAAATACTGGTCAATTATAAAAGTGGCTTACGAAGGGTTTAATGAAAGAGACATTCACAAAGTTTTCTCAGTTATGGACTCTAATGTGTTTTGGCCTAAAGCATTCGAAGGGGGCTATGTTAAAGGCTACGATGCGGTAAAGGAGTATTGGATCAGGCAATGGAATGAAATAAACCCAAAAGTTGAACCCATTTCTCTTGTTGAACTTCAAGATGGAAGGATTGAAGTTTTGGTTTATCAGGTTGTGAAGGATATGAAGGGCAAGGTCTTATTTGATGGTCAAACGAAACATATCTACTCTTTTGATGAAAATCGCATAATACAAATGGATATTGATGATCAATAATTATGTATACCTTCTTGTTTGACTAAGGAAGATTTTGCTAAATTGTCTATCGTTTCGAATTGTGGCTAATATGAAAATAAAAAATAGTTGTCGAAGGATCGACAACTATTTAATTTTTGTTAAATTACAATTAAAAAGTTAAGGAATAGTTTGCACCTCTATTAATCCTTGTTTTGTAGGTAAGATTGGTAATGATCTGAGCTTGAGTAAGAACCGTACCATCAACAGCTGTAATGCTTGGCTTTGAAATGATTAGTTTCAGATCTGGTTCATAAAAATAAGTTGCTATGGTTGTTCCAGAGTTTTGCCTCCAAAGAGGGGAAGCGATGGTTAATGTACCTGTTATTGTTTCTGTACCTTTTTTCTTAGTATAATCACAGATAGCTCTTACTGCACCTGCAGATTTTTTATCATAATGATTTTGAATATTTATACTTGTTCTTTTGTTTGGACCTCCAAAGAGATTTGAGTAGCCAATTTGAATTCCATTTTTGCCATTATATTCTGTTTTACAGTTAAGTAAACTAATATTTTGCAGCTCATCTGAAGAAGAATTCGGTTCGAAGTTTATACCACACATAGGGGATGTTCCTGTTGAGTTTCCGGCAATTACTGATTCCATAACTAATCCATTAGCTGTTATAATAGAAATTCCGTCCCTTCTATTATATTGTAAAACCGTTTTAGTAATCTTGATATTAGTATTAGTTGCTTTATTACTGGATGAAGAAAGATAAATACCATCTCCCCAACATTTTGTAATGTTACCTTCGTTTATGGTAATATTATTTGAAGAAAGTATTACGATTCCATGTCCCCATTCTCCACTGGTTCCTAAATGACTTCCAACATCTCCTACAATGACAGGATTGTTAAAAACAACGTTTGATGCTTTTTCAACTCTAAAGACGTTGTAATTACCTAAAGTTGTAGGTTTCAATAAAATTTTTGATCCGGTTAGGAAGTTTAAAGTTCTGTTTGAGGGGATATTTACTCCCTTAGCATTTACCATTATTGGGAAAGCCGGGAAGGTAACATTTGAATTTGCAGTTATTGCTGCTTGAACATAAGTGGTGTAATCAACGGTACCATCTTTTTTGTAGCCAGACGGCAGGCTTCTTGCTAAGTCATAACTTCCCGAAGGGATAGTTGTTATTGCTGAAATACCAAGATCATTAGCAGAGGGGGTTTGAAAACTAGAATCTTCGTTGTCTGTCGCGACTACATCCTTTTTACACCCTACTGCAAACGCACTTAATACCAATCCAATAAAAAGACTTTTGCATGCTTGAGTTACTTTTTCTGTTTTTTTCATATTTTATCTGATATATAATACGAAGGTAAGGGACATCATTTCTGATATCGCACAAACAGGTGAGTTGTAAGCAAATGATAGTATAAATACATGTTGTTTTAGTAAAATTACTTTGATAATTTTGCTTTTGAAGGTAATATATACTATCGTCTTATTGAAATTTTTGGATCAAAATCAAAATTATGGATTAAAACTTTCTCATATTTTTGTATAAAAGTGTAGAAGTTTCATACAATCCTACACAACAGCTTACCTCCAGCAAATCCTCTGTATAATTTATTTAGGTTTACATATACCAAAAATCTTCATAGCTTTCAGGCTTTTCAAATTAAAGTATTACTTGTTTAATGTAACCGAGGTAGCGAAGCTAGTTCCTAATTCGAAAAAATTGAGCGTATTTTGTTGGCAGAATTAATAATACTTACCTATAAGTAATTAGCGTAATATCCTTGCCATACAAAAAATTATATTTCCACGAAGCTATAACAAATTATCAGTGAAAGACACTGATCTCTACTTAAGACCTGCGGTATCACTCGGTGTGAAAATTTCTTGCACAGATTAGCTCAACATCTGCTCGACAGAGCAAAAAGTATGCTCAATTTCAGTCAACCTCATATCAGTAAACACCAGATGCTAAAAAAGGCTTTCATTTTCTTAACTGTATTCGGCTATATCTACACGCTTACTTTCGATATTTTTTTAAATAGGTATTTTCAAATTCCTGCAGCGTTCCTGGGTGTATTTATTGCGTTTTCATTTAGAAACAAAGGTAAAACCCCAATTGTAGCTAGCCGAGAATTGTTTTTAATATTTCTAGCTAACTTCTGTTACTATGCAATAGGGGTTGATGATGTCAAACGTGTAGTAGTTAATTCATTAATCTTCATGCCTTGCGCATTATACTTTAATCTCTATGTTGCTGGGAACGAAAAGAGATTGAAAACATCTATTGTCATTTTTTTTGCCTGTTTATTTCTTTCTACCATCGTGTTGGCGGCAAATCATATTAATCCTATAACTGGTAATAACTTACGTGAAATCCTAATTGGAGCCCCAATTGTTCAAAGTCCGTCAGGTATATGTGCCAACATCTTCACATTTGGCTATCAGGTTGCTGCGTTTTCAACATTCGTTTTCGTTTATACACTTTTAAATAACAGAACATTCTTAGAAACCTTTCTAGTACTAATTCTGTGTCTTCTGCCTGTTTTTTTTGGGATGCAACGTTCCTCCTTGGTTGTTTTTGGTGCAGCAAGCGCTTTCACAATCATATTTTACTATCGCCTAAAATCTATTCCAATTTTAAGTCTTGCTGCAGCCATTGTTCTGGTCTTTGCCTTTACTTTTTCGAATACTACTGATGTTGCTCAAGAAAACATCCTTAGTAAAGAACAGGAGAACTCACAGCAAGGGGAAAATAGATCTGGATTGGTCACAGAAAATTTGAAGATTTATACAGATTATCCGTTTGGTTTAATATTTTACAGCAAGACCTGGCAAGAAGTTTCGAAACATAACTCAACCTTCCAGGGGGGATTAACATCTCACAACGCATATCTAATGTTTATTACCTATTTAGGTCCATTTATAGGTATCTCATTACTATTAGCCATATATTATCGACTTGGTGGAATTTTTAAAGCTGTACTATTAAACATAAGGAAAAGGGAAACAGCTTTGATGGCAGCCTTATGTTTTGCATTTATTGCAGTATCACTTAATTCGCTTTTTCATAATGCCTGGCTTATCAGCGCAAATGGCCCTACTGTCTTTCTCTTTTTTTGCATTCTTCAATTGGACTATATAAAATCAACTGATAAGAATATATGTTCATGAAAAAGAAAGTATTTTTTATCATGGCCTCTTTAGGCACTGGAGGGTCGGAACGGGTTTTTTGGCTCTTAGCCCAAGGATTTGATAAACAATTGTTTGAAGTTTTCATCGTCCATCTTGGAAGCGGAAAAGCGGTTTTATCAAGTGTTCTTGAGGATGTTAAAGTAATAAATATAAACACTATAAAAGCCTCGAAATCATTTTTTAAACTATCAAAATTGGTCTGGAAAGAAAAACCTTTTGCAATCTTTTCTACAGGTGCACATATTAATGTATTGGTTTCAATGATGTCAATATTTGTGAAAACGCCTGTAATTATTGCTAGGGAATCCAACGTTTATAGCGAAATGGCAAAAGTCGTAAACAAAAGATTTGATATATGGATTCCTTTAATAGAAATATTTTACCCTCGATTTAAGTGGATCATTTGTCAATCCGAAGAAATCAATTCCTCGTTTTTAAAATTGTTTAGATTGTCCGTAGATAAATTGAAAATCATCCCAAACCCGGTCAAAGCTATTGAGATTGATAACATTCAAGACAAGCAAGACAGAGTAAACAATACAAAAATATTGATCGTCGCACGGCTTTCACCTGAAAAAATGCATAGTAGACTGCTTGATATTTTTGCGGCTTTACCGGAAGAGTACCATCTAACTATTGCTGGGGAGGGCCCATGCAGGGAAAAATTGGAGCGCCAGATCTATAACCTAGGACTCGAAAAGCGAGTTAATTTGCTTGGAGAAGTCAAGAATGTAAATCAATTGTACCAGCATCATCAAATATGTGTATTGTGCTCTGTAACGGAGGGCTTCCCTAATGTTTTGCTGGAATCAATTGCCAATGGAACTCCTATAGTCTCTTTCAAAGTTGGAGGCTTATCAAACTTAATTATAGACGGATTTAACGGCTATGTAATTGATCAGGATGATTCTGAATCTTATAGACTACATATCATAAAGGCTTGTTCACAAACCTGGAAGAGACAGGAAATGATGCAGGACATACAAAATCGATTTTCACTAAGTAAGATTTCTGCCGATTATCAGGCACTTCTTAATTAGATAAAGTTTAATTAACTCTTCAAACAAAAATATGTGTGGCATTTATGGAACAACAATACCTATTGATGATCAAACAGTGTTGGCTAAATTGGACCAGATTCGATTCAGGGGGCCTGACTTCAGCGCCTTTGATAGGAGTGATGGGGTAGTTCTTGGACATAATAGACTGGCTATTATTGATCTTGATCCTCGCTCAAATCAACCCTACTCATACCTGCATTTAAGAATCGTCTTCAATGGTGAAATTTACAATTATCGCGCTATTAAGGATGCACTGATAAAGCGTGGTTATACTTTTCGTACTTTTTCGGATACTGAAGTGATTTGCGCAGCATATCTGGAATATCAGGAAAACTGTGTAGATCATTTCAATGGTATGTTTGCTTTTGTTATTCATGATAACAAAGCAAAAAAGTTATTCGGTGCAAGAGATAGGCTAGGAAAAAAGCCATTCTATTATTATATCAATAATAGAGGGTTAGAATTCGCTAGTCAGCCTAGTCAAATAAACTTAGATAAAGATCTGGGTTTAAATGATGAGGCTATTAATGGTTATCTGCATCAGAGCTTCATCAATGATGAAAGTTGTATTTTTAAAGGTGTAGAGAAATTGATGGCTGGCCATTCGTTTAACTACCATTTGGATTCTAATCGGTTTCAGTGCAAACGATACTGGGATATAAATCTGGATTCATCTGGGACTTATGTGGGCGACTATGGAGATGCAAAAAAGACGCTTAATTCATTGATAACCGATTCGATTCGAATTAGATTAAATGCTGATGTGCCACTTGGAATCTTCTTATCAGGTGGAATCGATTCTTCCCTAATTGCTAGTATCGCTGCATCTGAAAATGCTAAGACTAAAACATTTTGCATTCGCTTTGAAGATAAAGTTCTAGACGAAAGTGTACATGCTAAACGAATTGCCAGCTATTTAGGAACAGATCATCATACGATTACTTGCCTGCATTCGGATGGACTGGATATGCTGGCAAATTATAGCCAGTACTTTGACGAGCCTTTTGCAGATCCAAGTGCAATCCCTCTAATGCTTTTAGCCAAGTACACCAAACAGCACGTTACGGTGGCGCTAAGTGGAGATGGAGGAGATGAAGGCTTTCTTGGATACAGCCGATATCACTGGATGAAAAGGATAGAATGGATTTATAAAATGCCAAAAGCTTTGCGGATGACGCTATCGTCATTTATAAATCTTTCCCCCAATTATAGGCACAAATTAATTGCAGAAGGCTTAGTACAGAAAGACTTGACAATACTTTACCAAAAATTGTGCTCTGGGATGGACAGTACTTGGCTTTCAGAACCCATGTCAAATCGACATCAAATACATCATCATATACTGAATTCCGACAAGCACTCCTTATTGGAAAGACTATCTGTATACGATATTAAAACATATTTGAATGATGACATCAATACAAAAGTAGACCGTGCAACTATGAGTTATGCTTTGGAAGCACGTGCACCTTTGATGGATTTTAGAGTGATAGAATTTGCAAATGAGTTGCCCGTCAATTTTAAAATAAACGGAAGCTTTGGACAAAAAGCAATGCTAAAGGACTTACTTTTTGATAAAGTCCCGAAACAATTATTCGACAGACCCAAAGCTGGATTTACGCTTCCAATAAAATCTTGGTTAAGAAATGAGCTGAAAGAATATCTGCAAGATAATTTAACATTGCCTGCACTCAAAGATATTCCCGGTCTTGTGCCTTCAAAATTTAAATTAATGGTGGATGCCCATATTTCTGGTCAGTTCAATTATAGTAGCCAGATTTGGTCGGTGCTGATACTTAAAAATTGGATTGATACACACGTAAAACGATAAAGAGTAAGAAAACATAATGAGGAAATACCTAACTAAGCTTTTTTATTCAGATAAGTGGAATATTGGCTATACCCATCAAACTGCCAAGCGTTTTATTGAGCAGCGTGGATTTGATAGCAATATTACCTGGCTAAGGGAAAGTCGTGCTGATTATTCAGCTGATCCCTTCGCTATCCTTCATAATTCTATAGTGTACATTTACTACGAAGAGCTTAAAAGCGTTCTCAGTAAAGGAAGGATTAACGTACTTAAGGGATACGATTTTGAAACGAAAGTGCGGGTGGAAGGGTTTAACCCTCCGAATATTCACTTATCATATCCTTATATATTTACTAATAACAACGTTATTTATTGCATTCCTGAAACGGCAAAAGCTAAGGAAGTTTCACTTTTCGAAGTAGATCCTTTGCAAATGAATAAAGTTTCAAAGCTTCGTGTTTTGCTTGAAGGGAAGAGCTTCGTCGATTCTTCAATCATATTTTACAATGAGCGATTTTGGCTGTTTACTAGTGTAAATGGGGGGACTAATGTTTTTTATATCTATCATGCATCTACGTTGGATGAAGAGTTCGTTCCCCATACCAAAAATCCGATATTAAATACAGACAAAAATTTCAGAGGTGCAGGGAATCTTTTTATTGTCGAGGGTAGGCTTTATCGCCCAACTCAAAATATCGGAATCCGTTATGGTGGCTCGGTGAATATCAACGAAATTACTAAGCTTACAGAGTCAGAATTTGAGCACATTAATTTATTTGAAGTTGGTCCGATCGCTCCATACTATAAAGGACTTCACAACCTAAGTTTCCTTGGAGATACCATAGTCCTGGACGGAAAGCGAAGTTATTTTTCGCTCTTTGTAGGTTTGAAAAAGATAATCAGAAATTTTTTGCATAGCTAATATAATAGGTAATATGTTATTAAAAAGCCCGGAAATTAAGCGCTTAAGTGATGCTGATCAGCTTGTTTCCCAACAAATCATTGAAATCCTTCGTAAAACTTATAAGACGGGAGGAGGAAAGTTTTTTATTTATCATGACTTAAACTATCCGGTATATTTCAAAAAGGCGCTGTCAAATAATGATGATTTTTGGGTTTACTATCTCTGGGATGTAAATACGGAAAAACTCATGGGTTTTGCTATTTTGAGAAAATACAAGGGAGCTATGTTTTTGAATCAGATTGTAATAGAGCCTCAATACCGAGGTCATAATTTCAGTACTTATTTTTTGTCAGGAATTATAGATTCCCTAGTTGAAAGGTTTGGTGAAAGTGCTTTTGAAACTTTTCAATTAGAAACTTTTCATAGCAATTTCATTGCAAGGTCCATTTACGAAAGATGGAGTATGTTGCCGTCAGCAGGAAAAAATTGGTATAATGCCAATAATTTAAATAAAACAAACAATCAAGATGTCAAGAATTCCTATTTGAGCTTATGCCATGATGCCCAAAGGTTTTTACAACTTTATTCAAACGATAAATGTATCGGCACAATAATAAACAATGACCGTGTTCGATTAAATCTGGAAAGTGTTGAGGAGGCATGTTCGCCTGTTAGTTTCCTGATCAAGAATTTTCAGCTTAAAGAAATATGTTTGGTTTCCGACTGCTTATTACCATTACCCTTACTCGATTCCTCCATTACGTTTAAACAAAAATTACCACATCTCAGATCCATATTAAAGAATGAAAAAACCCCATTATGAATTACAAAATTGTTAATATTAGCGAGGTAGACCATTGGAAGAGTTACTTACATAAAGCCGGTGCTTCAGATTTCTACCATTCCTGGCATTACCACTCCACGATTAAAGAGGGGGAACCCTTTCTTTTCATCTATGAAGTAGAAGATTTGTTCATTGCTCTTCCTCTAATTCAAAGGAAAATTAATGATTCCGAATTCTACGACGTTACCTCCGCATACGGATATTTAGGACCTGTAACAAACCTCATAGCTGAAAAATTCGATCAGGATTTTCTATTAGCCTTTAAGGAAGCCTTTCTTAGTTTCATGAGGAAAGAAAAAATAGTGTGTGCATTTAGTCGCCTACATCCTTTGATGGTACACCAGGTCTCTATATTAGAAAACATTGGAGGACTTCATCCAAATGGATCAACTGTCAATATTGACTTACATCATCCGATAGAGGAACAGACTAAAAATTACCGCAAGTCTTTTCGAAATTCGATTAACTCGCTTATTGAACGTGCCCCAAAGATACAACCAGTGGTCACCGATCTGGAACTTGAAACTTTTGTATCAATTTATTCCGAGAATATGAATAGGATAGGTGCAACCGACTATTATCATTTTGATTTGCAGTACTTCCGTGACCTTATTGGTAACAATGAATTTTTTTCAATGCCCTTAATAATGTATATCGATGAAATAGCTATCGCCGCCGGCTTCTTCGTCTACACGAATAACATTATTCAAGTTCATTTACTTGCAACTAGAACTGAATACTTAAACCTTTCTCCCACCAAGTTGCTTATACACGAGGTAAGTAAAATTGGCAGGGATCACGGAATGAGGCACCTGCACTTAGGTGGCGGTGTTGGAGGAAGTGACGATTCTCTGTTTTTCTGGAAGTCGGGTTTTTCTAATGAGTATCTTCCTTTTCTGACATGGCGATACATTGATGACCAACAAGTATACGACCAGCTTACTGCTAAGATAGGTCCAAAAGAAGATTTGGTAGGTGACTTTTTTCCTGCCTATCGTGCTTTTGAAAAGATGTAAAGACAGAGCCAAGCTTGAATTACACTTGTTAATTAAACTCTTGATAAAAAACGGAGTCAATGAATTTGAAATATATGTAGTTGACTACGTATATTTGTACATAGCTATTCTCAAATGAATATTATCGTTAAGACCCTAGACAATTCCTTTTCCAAAAGCATAATTGACATTGTTCTTCCGATTCAACAGCCTGAGTTCGGAGTTACCATAACTTTGGGCGATCAACCAGATTTGTTAGATATCGAAAATTATTACATTACAAATGGAGGTAATTTTTGGGGAGCAATTAGCAATAATGAACTATGCGGCACTATTGCACTTTTGCGTTTCAATGAAAAGGCCGGGGCAATCAGGAAAATGTTTGTTAAAAAAGAATTTCGTGGTAAAGAATTTGGGATTGCTTCTTTATTGTTAGAAGAATTGCTAAGTCATTGTCGAAACAATGGGATTGAGGACCTGTATCTTGGTACTGTTGATATTTTGAAAGCAGCTATCCGTTTTTATGAAAAAAAAGGGTTTGTACAAATTGATAAGAGTGAACTGCCAAGTGATTTTCCGATTATGAACGCTGATAATATTTTCTGTCACCTAACTTATTAAGATGAGCATTATTAACTCTTCGGGCGCCCTGGCCCTTTCAACACGCTTGCAGCGTCTTGCTGAACAACTTAGAAAGGATGGTGCCGTTTTTTATAAGTCTTATGGTATTAACTTTGAGCCCAAATGGTTTCCGGTAATTCTAACGCTTTCGCATCGGCCGTTAATAAGTGTTATTGAACTGGCAGTGGAAATTGGTTATACCCATCCATCTACCATTAGCTTGCTAAAAGAGCTTGAGAAAGAAAAGCTGATCCGTTCTAAGAAAGACAAAAATGATGAACGTAAACGCCTTTTGGAACTTACTCAAAAAGGCAAGCAACTTGTTGATACGATGCAACCCATTTGGCGACTTATGCAACATGCTTTAAATGAAATTGCGTCAAATCACGATAACTTGTTGAAGGCTATCAGTCAGGCTGAAGAGGCACTGAAAAAGCAAAGCTTTTTACAGCGGACTATGGCATTGAAGGTCATAAAGGTCGTTTAATACTTGAATTGATTTTTTCAATAACAAACTTATAATATAAACCTTAATAAGTATCTACAATCAAAAATACGCCAGAAATTCTTTATCCTGAAGATGCCATTGTTAAAGTTATCCGAAGCTGTATTTATGGTTCAGATTTGCATCTTTATCATGGAATTACGATCGATCGGTTCAACAACGGGAAGATGTCGAGATTTTGATGTCGAACGAACATCCTGCAATTTCGCGCGTTTTTGGCATTTCGATTCCTCCGTCTGGACTAAGTCGGCTCATCCGTAGATATGCTTTCAAGCATAGTGAGGACAGCTACCATCACTGGATCCCATTGATACTTGCGGTTCGCATCAATGTTGTTGAAGGTGTTCTGGAAGATTTGGGCCGTGGCCATTTACCAAATATTGCTGCTGAAAGAGGGTGTAAAGTGGAATGGAAACATAACCCTAAAGGAATGGCTATTAAAGTAGCTACGATTGCAGCTATAGGTAAAGTTCTATTTCTATCACTAAATAGAAAAAAAATCAAGTTTTAAACATAAACTCGCAGCTGACGAAGGGAAGCTGTAGGCTCTAATTAAATGCCTATATGCTAAGACTAAAATAAAAAGTAGATCCCTCACCGTAGATACTTTCCACCCAAATTTTCCCATTGTGCCGCTGTATAATTTCTGCACTTAAGTACAATCCTATTCCAAATCCTGAAATTGTTTTCATATCGGAAGTATCAACTCTATAGAAACGTTCAAAAAGTCTTTCCAAATCCTCAGGTTTTATGCCGATTCCGTAATCTTTTATACTTACTACAACACTATTTTCTTTAACCAAGCATGATATTTCAATGTTTTCTCCGTCTCCAGAATATTTGATGGCATTGGATATTAGGTTAGTAGCAACCTGGCCAATTTTGCTTCGATCCGCGTGAACGCTTATTGGATTGACGCGATTAAATAGTATTTGATTAGAAGCACTTGTGACACTAAATTCATTCACTACTTCTTCAATTAGCTCCATCATATCAAAGCGCTCAAGATCCAGATATATTTTACCGGATTCAAGTCGTGAGAGATTGAGAAATCCATCAATCATAGCTGTCATTTTTTTGACTTGAGTATTCGCTTTACCTAATGCTACAACTGTAAATGGGTCTTTAACTGCTTTTATTTGAAGTAATTGTAAATAGGCTTTTAACGATGTTAGTGGAGTTTTTAGTTCATGACTTACCATGCCAATAAAGTCATTTTTCCGTTGTTCATCCTGTTTAAGTTCCGTAATATCCTGCAGTGTTCCATTAAGTGAGATCGGCTTTTTATCTGAATCAAAAATTGCCTTTCCTTTTGCTCTAACCATCCGTAAAGATTCAGTACCAGGGGCGCAAATACTATATTCTATGTCGTAATCTCCGCCAGACCCATAAGTTAGTGCGGTATTTATTGCATTAATTACCTTTTCGCGATCAGCATCACAAATAACATCAGTTGCTAAATTCAGGCTTATTTCATTCCCGTCTTCTAAACCAAACCAAGACTTTAAAATGTCATTCCCTGTAAATCGATTGTGAACGGCATTATAATAAAAAGTCCCAAAGCCGCCTGCTTCAATCGCAAGATTTAGCATGTCTTGAGTACGTTGAGCTTCCATTCGTTTTTTAACATCATCCGTGACTTCCTCAATAATTACCAAAACACCATTAACACCACCCTCAGCATTCCTAATAGGCTGATAAATCGAATTAACATAAGCTTCACGAAGGCTTCCATGATTATAAAGCATCACCTTAAATTCATGATTTTTACGCGCTCTTCCAGTAGTATAAACTTCATCAAGCCATTTGTACACCGGTTGACCTATCAGCTCCGGACGCGCCTGATGATGAGCTTTCCCAATGACTTCATTTTTACTCCTTCCCCAAATTTTTAAAATGCTTTCGTTAGCAATTTCAATGATATGTTCAGGTCCGACAAGCATACACATTCCCAATGGTGCTTGTTCCAGAATTTCACGAACACGGATTTCACTCTCCAAGAGTTGCGTATTTGCTTTGTTTAAATTTGACCGGGTTTCAAACAACTCTTCATTTGTAGCACGCAATTCCTCAATTGCAGCCTCTTGTTCTTCATTTATAGCTAGCAATTCATCATTTAAATGCCGTTCACTAAGTTCTTTATCAAGTAAAGCTTGTCTACGATCTGAAACATCTGTTGCCGTATTAATGATCGCATACGTTTTTCCCTCTTTGTCTATAATTGGCCTGTATTCGAAGTTGAAGTATTTTTGAACAAGGACCCCTCCATCCATAGTGTTTGCTGGTGTATCTTTTGCCTTAAAAGGTTTTCCGGTAGACCATACTTCTTGCAGGATTGGAATGAAGTTCTCAAATTCAGGTGCAACATCTATTAAACGATGAGATACAATATCATTTTTCTTACCCCAAATATTTAACATTGAGGTATTGATGAAACCAATATGAAGTTCACTGCTTATAAATATGACAGTTGCTTCGTGGGAGAAAGTTAGTATTTCAAGTAATTGAGTAGGGGCAAGAGTCAAGAAATTATCGTGCATAGAATGGTACTAAAAACAATAAAGATAATAATATTTGATCTTTTCTTATCTTAAGCACAAATATTATGAAGGTTCTATATTTCATTCTTTTTTTGCTTACCGTTCCTTGTTATCAATTAGAGAACACAAATCCTAAAAGTAAAATAACTACTGACTATAGTTATTTTTACAACCCTATACTTACTGCAGGCGCTGATCCCTGGATTATTTACAAAGATGGATTTTATTATTATACACACACGACTGGGGACCGGCTTGAAATTTCGAAGACAAAAAACCTTGCTAATCTTAGGTCCGCAGAACGAAAGGTTATATGGAGGCCGCCCGCCGGAAAAGCCTATTCAAGTCAGCTCTGGGCTCCTGAATTGCATTTTCTTCATGGAAAATGGTATATGTATTTTGCTGCAGATGATGGGAACAATGACAATCACAGAATGTATGTGATTGAGCATGATGCCACAGATCCTATGGAAGGTGAGTGGACTTTTAAGGGAAAAGTTAGTGATAAATCGGACAGATGGGCAATAGACGGAACTGTATGTGAATATAATAAACAGCTATATATGCTTTGGTCAGGTTGGGCTGGAGATAAAAATGGTCAGCAAAACATCTACATTGCAAAAATGTCGAATCCATGGACCATAAGCTCTGAAAGACAACTCCTGTCATCTCCTGAACTTAAGTGGGAAAAAGTTGGTTCAGAAGAAAATCCATATGTCAGTGTTAACGAGGGGCCTCAAATTCTGATCAATAATTCAAAAGTGTTTTTGATATATTCGGCAAGTGGCTGTTGGACAGATTCCTATAATTTAGGAATGCTTTCGTTTCAGGGTGATAATGACTTATCGGACCCCAAAGTATGGGTTAAAAGTAAGACTTCTGTCTTTAGTAAATCCGAACAGAATGGAGTGTATGCTCCAGGCCATAACTCTTTTTTTAAGTCAAAAGATGGTAAAGAAGATTGGATTTTATATCACGCAAATAATAATCCTGGAGAAGGATGTCATGGTGGTAGATCTCCAAGAGCTCAAAAGTTCTCCTGGAATGCAGATGGAACTCCATACTTCGGGTCACCGGTTAGTATAAAGCAACCGCTTAACATTCCAAAATAGCAGATTTACTTAGTCCCACATTGTACCATTGAGTCCCAAAACCAAGCTGATGAACAATCCTATTAAAACAGCTATAACACTTAAAATGGTAAATGTAATTCCAATAATTCCTTTAAGCTTTCTTAACGGTTCAGTTATGTCATAAAGCAGACCAATTATCGCCCCTAAAATTGGTGTAAGCAATAATGGCTTTATTTGCCAGTTAGAACCCCAGGCTTGGTCACCTTTTCCTGCTCCAATAACAAATACACTTACTATCGCTAGTCCAATACTTCCAATCAGAAGCATTCTCTTAAACAAAAATTTTGTAAAAACTTTTCTTTCTTTAGAAGCTGTTTGATTCATCATACGAATAGATTTTTAACAAAGATACGTTTTCACTTTGAATAGCAAAGTACTTTTATGTTTATAAATTTGAAGACATAATATTGTATTGATAAAATTAGAAAGGTGAAGTTTTGATGCCCACCGCAAATGCGAATGAATAAGAACAATTGCTCTGAAATATTGTAGTCCAGGTCTTTTTTTGAATTAGGTCTGCTTGCTCTCTACTAGCTCTCTACTTGCTCTCTGCTTGCTCTTTGTTAGGTCCGGGCCCGTAGCATTTACAAGTAGAAGACCAAGCTTGTAGGAACTTATCAAACTTCAATCTTAATTCAATATGGATTAAACATTAGAGCAAAAGCTTCAGTATCTAAATTCGGGGACAATAATTACTGCTTCAGAATAGCTCAATTATTATTTACGGTAAACGTTTGATAAGTAGTTTAGAATAGCGTTCCAAAAGATCTACATATCGATCTTGCCAATATTGCTCATCTTTTACAATTTTACCATCGCTAACTTCATTTTTTATTACCGTAGGGGTTTGTCTGTTTGGGGAGAAATCATAACTAATAGTATTCGATATTCTTTCCATTACCTGTTCATCAATAACTTCCTGTTTGAACCAATTGTATATCGTACGACGGGTAACATTTAATGCAATAGCAAGTTCAGATATGTTTATACCTTTTCTCCTGATTACTTTTTCAAGTAACTGACCCATATGAATTTCGTCAATCAATTTATATCGCAGCTATCAATTTTCAGTTTTCGACCTGTAATTTAGTTATTTAAACGATATAAATAGTTTTTTGAGAGATTTTGTACAGAATTGAACAAACAATTTTCATCGCTTCAAGAAGCTAGATCTCCAAGATTCAATTACTTACCTAAAAGGTTCTTTAGAATTCTCTGAACATAACAACCTGAATTGAGATGGGATCAATCGGGTATGTTTCTTAAAAAAGCGTGAAAAATAGTTCGGATAACCAAACTTTGGCAATAAGCCACTTCTGAAACCGAGTAGGAAGTATAGTTAAGGTGTTTCTTTGCTTCCTCATTCAGATTTTCCTCCATTATTCGCCCTGCTGACTTACCAGCACCTAGATTGCAGTGCAATTAGCGATCACACCTGTGCATTTAAACCGCATTTGCAATCTCCTTTACAGTAGTTTCAGCATTTATTTCACTGATCAGTCGTTTAAATTTTTTAAAATACCCCAACTGTATTTGGTCACTTTGAATGTAGTTGTTCGTGCCGTTCTCCTATATTCGATAACAAGTCATAAACAACTCCTGCAAAGAGGCTTTTAGCATCATTGATTTTGCAGTTCTATTGGCGAATAATTCATCGTGATATTTTTAGGATCATTGAATTAATTAAGGCTAAAGATCTTTTCATTAAGAGCAGTGATGCACTAGAGTTTACAATCGGGTTGAAGCTGTTCTCAGAAGTTATTTTTTAGAATAGAGAATTAAGCCTTTTTGCTGAATTGAAACCAGCCATCAATGAATTCATGCAAAATTAAAAGCCCTTTAGTACAATGAGAAAACAGCTGTTCTTTTTCGCTTTGAGTGTTTACTCCATATCAGTCATCGGACAAACACCTGATCCGAAGCTCAACTTCGATACTAACAATTTCAGTCTTAAGACAATTAGTTTTAAAACAAAGATCTTAAAAGTGAAGGCTTATGAAAACATAGTATATGTTTCAAATCCATTTGACACGATTTACCAAAAGATAAATATCTATATCCTTGAAAAATATTTTCGGGATAAGATTATAAATGGCTATAATGAACTTGATGCTCCTATATTTCTGCCAAATCAAATCGGAGGTTATATGCCTGCCAGGCCAGGTTCTACAGAAGCTCAGGGATGGCTAGGTCAAAGACAAACACGATTGTAGAAGCGTTGGCACATGGTTATATCGTTGCTTCTCCGGGTGCAAGAGGACGGACAATTGGTATGGGAAAGCGCCTTCGGCCATCGTAGATTTGAAAGCAGCTGTAAGGTATCTTAAATATAATGATAAGAGAATGCCTGGCAATGCAAATAAAATTATTTCCAACTGGACAAGTGCTGGAGGAGCACTATCAACCTTATAAGGTGCCACTGGAAACAATACTGACTTCGAGCCCTACTTGAAAGCTTTGGGTGCTGCACCTGCTAAAGACGACATATTTGCTGTTTCGGCTTACTGCCCAATAACAAATTTAGAACATTCAGATAGGGCTTATGAATGGCAATTTTCCGGACATAATACATTTACAGCAGGTGGCCCAAATGAAACATTCGACTTCACAAGAAGCAACAATGGCTAACCAGCAAATTATAAAAATGATGAATCCTATGTACTACATAGGAGCTACTAAAACTATTACTGCTCAGCATTGGCGCATTCGTCATGGATCAAAGGATAAGGATGGTAGTCTGGCAACACCTGTACTTCTGGGAACCTTATTACCAAATAAAGGATATGATGTAGACTTGGCGCTTCCTTGGGATAAACCACATAGTGGTGACTACGATTTGGAAGAATTGTTTAGTTGGATCGATAAAGTTTGTAAGTAGCTTTTCGAAAGTGTCGGCGCGCTTCGCGCAGTAACAAAAACAAAAACCCTGCTATCATACGATTGCAGGGTTTTACTTTTGATTAATTTGGTGTGATCCCGCTGGGATTCGAACCCAGGACCACTACATTAAAAGTGTAATGCTCTACCAGCTGAGCTACGGAATCAAAGTTCTTTTATGAACTTTACTTTAAGCGTTTCCTTTTAAAGTGGTGCAAATATATAAGTACATTAAGTAATCTGCAAATTATTCTTTTGAAAATCACATACCATACTGATTGTTAGCCTAATTAATTATTCTTAGCCGACAAAATTCAATAACAATTGGTTCAATTCGTCCTTATGAGTGATAAATAAACCATGTGGAGCACCCTCAAAACGATAGAATGCAGCATTCGGGAGTTGCAAGGATGTTAACTCACTAGTTGCTTTGATCGGAACAGTTTTGTCGTCATCTCCATGCACAATCATCACCGGAATGGTAATCGTGCTTAAGTCGGTTCTAAAATCAGTTTCTGAGAAAGAACGAACGCATTGCGCGGTTGCACGGGGACTAGCCACAATGGCAAGGTTCCACATCCAGTTTTGAACTTCCTGACTTACCGGCTTATTTAAGACGCCTTCGCTAAAGAACTGTTTTCCAAACTCTGCAAGAAATGCTGGTCGGTCTTTATGGATGTTCGCGACAATTTCATCAAACATTTCGCGGGGAACACCTTCTTCATGGTCTTCAGTTTGCACTAATAAAGGAACAACTGTACTTACCAAAACTGCTTTGGAGACTCTTCCTGACCCGTAACGGCCTAGATAACGTACTACCTCACCGCCACCCATTGAGAAACCAACTAAAGTGACATCAGTAAGATTTAACGCCAATAATACTTCGTGTAGGTCATCTGCAAGGGTATCGTAATCATAATTATCCCAAGGCTTGTCCGATTGTCCAAACCCACGTCTGTCATAAGAGATACAACGGAAACCAGCCTCAACCAGTGCGT